>OGCM01000175.1_pt1 | contig 114981 bp, 68 predicted proteins | sample 1570151 | NCBI WGS metagenome assembly OGCM01 (sample SAMEA4370582, study PRJEB24528) | human gut metagenome
GGGGGGGGGATAGATATAAATTGCAATGCACTTTAAGCATCCTATTGGAGGTTTACGATGCAGGTGCTTCAATTTAAAACAGTACATCTTGCCGTTATCGGAGCTATAGCTAGTTCTTTTGGCATGGCAGCCGGTAACGTTAACGCAGAGCCATTGTTAACCTACGAGTCAAACAAGGTTGTTGACGGCGCACTTTCAGATGCCAATGTTGGAACACAAGGCTTTTTATCTCCGAATAAAACGGCTGAAAGTTACACAGGTCAGAATCCCACGGCCGATACCCTGTCTTTCGTCAATAAAACAACAGGAACGAATTCGCTGGTTTACCTTACAGGTGATGGCAGTTCATTAACGGTCAGCAAACTCAGCGAGCTCAATTTTTCAACAGAAGAAAGACTTTTCGGACAAGCGGGAAAAGATGCTAATAATGTTGCTATTTTAGTAAGCTATAAAGGCGCTTTTTCTGTGACCGACGTTCAGCAAGTTAATTTCGGCACTCAGAACAAGCGGTTCCAGGGAGATCAGGCCATTAACTCCTGGGGCGGCGGCAAACTCGACTTCAGTGGGATCAAAACGCTTGCGTTTTATACGGATGGCGGTCAAGCCATTAATATGCAGTCCACTTCAAGTCTGAGCATCAAGAAGGTTGACACGCTGATACTGGACAACTATCGATCGCAGGAAGGGGATCCAGAACGAATTTATTCTGCTATTCAATTGATGGTCATGGCAGGTGACAATAATGATGCTCCGGCTGACCAACCTACGATTGACGTTGATGTCGGCAATCTTGTGATTAAAGCTGACTCAAAATACACTCAATCAGCCGGCATTTCAGTTACAGATCAAACAACGGATTATCAGGGAACGTCATCAATCAAGGGATCGTTTGCTGCAAAGAATATTTCGATCGATGGCGGTACTTACGGCATTCGATCAAATCGTTCTACTGAGAATTCCCGCGATTCTGTTTTAGACGTTACGGCCGAAAATTCACTTGTGGTCAACGGCGGCAAGAATGCTGTATGGCTGCATAATGAAGCAGGTAAGGGAATTACTTTCAACGCTGAAGCTGCGAATGCCACATTTACGGGCGGCGAAGAAGGTGTTCTCAGTGAAAACGGAACGGCATCCATTAAGGCTGACAGTCTGACCGTTTCGGGCGATAAAAGCGCACTCAATTTTGATAAAGGCAGCTCTCTGACGCTGGCAAACAAAACTGACTCACAGACCGCCAACACTACCTTGAACGGCAATGTCACCATCGCCGGTAATGCAACCTTTACGAATCAGGATATCAATCAGACTGCCGGCACTTTCCATGTCGGTACTCTCAATGCTTCTAATTCAAAGCTCACCTTCAATACAACAGAAGAAAACGGCGTTACGGTTGGAACGCTGACGGGCGATCTCAAGCTCGAAGCCGGCGCTTCTGTCACCGAAAAGCTGGGTTCAGCCGAGAAAGTTGCAGGTGCGCTTGATTCGATCATCGGCGGGGGCGCAGCTTCAACGCTCAAACATAACTTTGTCGGCGGCGAGGCCAGCGACATGACGGGTGCCTGGACATACGATGCCGCCACGGGTGACGTTTCTTATCAGGGTTCACGTCTGTCGCCGACTTTGACCGCTGTGACCCATGCCAATGCCGCGAACCTTGCTCAGTGGCGTTATGAAGTTAATCACTTGAGCGAACGCCTCGGCGACGTGCGAAGCCAAAACGGTGCACTGGGTGCTTGGGCTCGTGTCTACGGTACGGACGCTAAGGTTTCTGACTCTGTTTCCACGAAGTTCACCAACAATACGATTCAGGTGGGCGGTGATGCCAAGGTGGGTGACACTTGGATTGTCGGCGCGGCTTTTGGCTACACCGACAATTCAACGGACTTCTCGAACGGCAGCGCTGACAGTGACGGCTACACCCTTTCCGTCTACGGCACGGCAGTTCTTCCCAGCGGCAGCTATCTCGATTTGATCGGCCGTGTTGGTCGGATCAGCACCGATATTGATGTATCAACCGTCACGCCGTTTAAGGCTTCCTATGACAACACGACGGTTGGCTTGTCCGCGGAGGTTGGCCACCGCTTTGATCTCTCGCAGATCTTCTATGTCACGCCGCAGGCTGAACTCGCCTACGGCCGTGTATTCGGCGACGACTACAGCGGCAGCAACGGCATGAAGGTTTCTCAGGACGATTTCGATACGCTGATTGCCCGTATTGGCTTCCAGGCCGGCGCGAACTTCGCTGATAACCGCGGATCGATCTATCTGACGGCTTCGGTCAACCATGACTTCTTGGGCGACACAGAAGCCACCGCTTCGAAAGCAGGCGCACAGGATCAGAAGCTCAAGGAAGACCTGGGCGGCACTTGGTTCTCGTACGGGATCGGCGCGCAGTTCAGCACGACGAACAACCTTTCCTTCTACGGGTCGCTCACGCGTGCCAACGGGTCTGATTACCAGGAGGACTATCACTACTCCGTCGGCGCACGCTATGTGTTCTGATGAAGCGGCCTATCAGGCTTGTGATTTTTGAAATCTTTTAGATTTCAGTTTAAGCGCCTTCAGTCGATGCGGCTGAAGGCGCTTTTGCGCTCAGTCTGAACGCTGCGGCTAATCCGTAAAGGGCAATGCTTCCGGGGAGCTTGCCCGCGAATGCGCATGCTTAGCCGTCAGCATCTTTTGATGGCGGAAATAGAGCCAGGTGAGTGCTAAGGTCGTCACGGCCCAGCTGATGGGATAAACGATCATGAGCGTATCAAACGTCGGATCAGCGGCGAAAACCGTATAGACCCAGACGATGCGGATCGAGCAGATGCAAAAGAGCGTCACCATCGCGGGCGGCATGGAATAGCCGTATCCGCGCATTGCATCTGAAACGGTTTCCATCACCACGCTGATGGGTTCGGCCAGCACGACGAGAAGAATGCGTGTAATGGCAATTTCCATCACGGCTTCACTGTGCGTAAAGAGGCCGAGGATGCTTCGTTCGAAAATGAGCACAACCGCGATCATCATCACGGAAGCACAGAAATTAAGCCCCATTGACACCCAGGTAGCCCGTCTGCAGCGCCCGAGATTGCCCGCGCCGTAGTTCTGACTCACGAAGGTGGTTGCCGCCAGACCGAACGCGTTGATAAAGCAGTACACATTGATCTCAATCGTGAATGCGGCGACTGAACCCGCCATCACGTCCGCTCCCAGGCTGTTGATGGCCGCCTGAATGATGAGGTTGGAGAACGAAAAGACCGCCCCCTGAACGCCCGCGGGCCAGCCGATGCGGATGATCGAACGCAGCGACACGGCGTCTGGCTTCAGAAGCCGGCGAAGGTCAAGTCTGAGCGGTCCCGTCATGCGGCATTCGCGCCAGAAAAGAATCCCCGCGGCAAGCGCATTGGCGAGAACGGTGGCAAAGGCCACGCCCCCAGTGCCCATGTCGCAGACCAACACAAAAAAGAGATTCCCTGCGATATTGAAAATCGTGGCAAAGCAGAGCGCCCAGAGCGGCGTCTGCGTATCCCCTTGACTGCGATAAACAGCGGCCAAAAAGTTGTAGACCGCAATGAAGGGCATGCCCAGCAGGTAGACCCGCAGGTACAGTTCAGAATCGGCCTGCACCGATTCGGGCACTTCAAGGCAGGCGATGATCCAGTCCGCCCCGATTTCGCCCGCGATCGCCATGACCACGCCGAAGACAACCGCCACATAAAAAGCCGTGTGAACGCCCCTGCTCGCCCGCTCTTCATCGCGCATGCCTAAGGCTTGAGCGACCACCACATTTGCGCCGAGCGCGAGTCCCATACAGAGACTCACGATTAATCCGATGATCGGGACGTTGTTGCCCACGGCCGCCATGGCCTCGTCTGATACAAAGTGCCCGAGTACGGCGACGTCGGCGGCGTTGTAGAGCTGCTGGAGCACGCCGGTAAAGGCGAGCGGCAGCGCAAAGAGGATCATCTTGTCCCAGATGGATCCGCTGAGCATGTCTAATTTGCGAGTTCTGCTCATAAGCGAAAGATAAGAGCGCAAAAGAAAGCAAGCGCCCTGCTGACGGCGGATTCAGCAGGGCGGCTGCGAAAGGACTTATTTTAAAGGGAGCTCGGTATCTTTCGGTATCCGCAAAAGATCTCAGCTCCCCCTATTCCGGCGCTCTGTCGGACGATTGAGTTGGACCTGAAGTTCTTCCGGATCTTGGCCAAAATTCGTGAAGGCCCTTGTGCATTCATTAAAAATCGCAATGACGCGATTGAGGGGTGCAGTATCGGACGGATCCAAAAGGATTGTCCGATGCAGTCCTTCGAGGCAGCCGAGCTTCGCGGGAAAGTTCGCACGAAGCTCGGATTCCTTCAAGTTTCACGCGTAGCGAATGAGCGAGAGAAGAAGGACAGCGGCGAACCCCGAAAGGAGCGGCACGCAGGTGCGCTTTACCACCATGAGCGGGTTCACCTTCACCACGGCAGCAACGATGATCACTACGGCAGCTACGGGCGAAGCCGCGCGGATGACGTTGGAGGTGAGCTGCATGGGGAGTGCAACCATAATCGGATCGATACCCGCTTTGTCGGCGATTTGCGGAATGAGTTCAATGAAGGAATAGAAAACCGCGTTGCCCGAGCCGCTCACGAATGTGATGAGTGCGGTGATGCCGGAAAAAACGAGCATCAGGCCGGCGCCGGCATTTTCTACGCCCGTGACCAGACCAGAGATGGCATCGATGAGTCCCATGGCCTTCAAGCCAGCCACCATCGTCGAGGCTGCGACGATGAGCACCACCACTTTCGAGAAGCCGTCGCCCATGCCGTTGAAAAAGGTCGATACGTCCTTCATGGCGGCTTTGACGTCGCGGCGGCGGATGGTTTCCGCAATGAAGGCGAGCGCAAAGGAAAAGAGCGTGATTTCAACGAGCCCGACCTTCGCGTGCTTGAAGCAGGCCCAGAAGAAGATCGTGAGTGCGAGCGGCAGCACGGGGAAAACGGCGTACCACGCGGGCGCGTCGGCATTGACTTGGCGAAGTTCCGACTCATCCACTGCGGCGCTGACTCCGCCTTCGGCACGGTCGAGGTGCTTCTGCCAGAAATAATGCACGATGCCCATCACGATGATCGCCGGAATAGAGATCACGGCGTGATGGTAAAAGACATAGTCGACCACATGATCAAAGCCGAGCACACGGGCTGCGACTACATTGTCTCCGCCCAAAGGCGTCGGCACAATGGTTGCCGTTGTGGCAATGACGCCGGCAGCGGTGAGCGGCGTCATCTTGGCGGCTTTAAGTACCGGATAGAGCGTTGCCATCAGAATCACGGCAAGTGACGCAGCGCTCGGGATGATGATGGAGAGGAGCGTCCCCAGCCAGAACACCAAGGGCACCAGGATGTAGGGAGACTTCACGGCCGCGAGCGGGCGGCTCAGAAGTTCGATCACCTTGTCGTTGGCGCCGATTTTGGACATGTAGGCAGCAAAGCCGAAAAGCGTCAGGATGATGAGACCCGCGTTGGCGTACTGCTTGATGAAAAGATCCTTGACGGCCTTGAAGGGATCCGCCCAGGCGAGTCCGGAGGCATCTTTGCCCGTCAAAACGTCACTCCCCATGATGAGCGCGGCGTACATCAAGAGGAAGCCGGCCGCAAAGAGCACGACTTTGGCATCGTAGTTTTTGGCAATCGCCCAGCCGGCGAGCACGAGGATGAGAATGGCGAAAATAGTGGCGAACATGACGGCGTTCGGGCAGTACGTTGAAGGAATCGTGCCGGGCGGGGTCAAGAGCGCTCCGTGCACGACGAAAAATGGAAAGCGGCGATTCTCTCGCAAATTGACTTGAGTCTCAAGTGCGGAGAAATCATGAAGCGCGTAATCGTTTACCCGAGGCCTTGACCAAACGGAAACGTTCGTCTATAGATTGTGCCTCCCAACACTTAAAAGAATGACCCGTATGCGCAGCACCAACCCCGGCTTTGTCCCAGACTCCCCCTTCACCCGCGAACTCACCGCCAAGCAGCTCGCCTTTTTTTCCGCTTTTCCAAAGGCTGAACTTCACTGTCATCTTCTCGGCACGACGAGCCGGGAAACCTTCATTGACCTTGTCCGCGATTCCGGCGCTCCGATTCCCATGGCTGAAATCGAAGGCTTTTACACCCGCGGCGAAAAGCCCGTGGGGGTGCTGCGCATCTTCCGCGCACTGGAATCGTCGATCCTTAAGAAACCCGAATATTTAAAGCGCATTACGCTCGAGCACCTTGAACGCACGGCTGCTCAGGGCGTGCGCTACATCGAACTCTTCTGGAACTGGACCGGCCTCAAGCACTTCATGACCTATGCCGAAGGTCAGGACGCTATTGTGGCCGGCCTGATCGAAGGCGAAGAAAAATACGGCATTGTCGGCCGCCTCGTGCCGTCGATTGACCGCGAAGCGCTCCCGGAAGATGCTGTTGAACTGGTGCGTGAAATGGCCGCTCACCGCTCTCCCTGGGTCATCGGTCTGGGGATCGACTACCGCGAAACGCTCCACGAACCCGAAAATTTCTGGAAGGCCTACCGTCTGGCGCGCAATGCCGGTTTTAAACTGACCGCACATGCCGGTGAATTCGGCGAACACTGGCGCAATGTGGAAACCGCCATGGATCTCCTCGAGTGTGAGCGAATCGACCACGGCTACACAATCACTGACAATCCGGAGCTCGCTGAGCGCGCTGCGGATCAGGGCATCCCTTTTGCCGTGGTGCCGACCAATTCCTACTATCTGCGCACTTTCACGGATGAAGAATGGGCGGTGAAGCACCCGATCCGCCGCATGGTTGAGCTCGGTCTCAAGGTATTTCCCAACAGTGATGACCCGACGATGCACCATATCTCCATTTCTGAGAGCTGGCTTTTGATGATGAATTGGCTTGGATTTTCGCTTGCTGATCTGCGCGGATTCTTAGCCAACAGCATTGATGCTGCTTGGGTCGACGATGAGACGAAGATCGTCTGGCGTCAATTGTGGCTCCCTGAATTTGACCGTTTGGCCCGCGAAGCGTTTGGTGCTGACTGTCTGCCGACAGCTTGAATGGGATGTGCTCCCGATGGCGTTTGGCTTGATTGATCAAGCTTGAAACACCGTCGGCACACTGCTTTTTCAATCTGTCTTCGAGCTGCTGCGGAAGTCGATGGACTCGCAGCAGCTTTTTTTCTGCCAGACCTTCTTCATCGGCTTTTAAACGTCTGCCGCGAGGGCAGCTGAACAGAGCGCCGTCGCGGCCTTTCTGCTGTGTCCAGCGGCAGACACCGCAAAGGGATATTGCGCAGATCGCAAAACTGCCAATGCCAAGCATCCTAAGGGGCAAATCGCCCGGCCCCGATCTTTGACAGCGCTCCCCATCAGTCAGTGCTCCGCTTCAGCCGCCGCGGCTTCAGCCTGAGCCGATGGGCTCTCGTCAATACGTCCTTGATAGAGCGGAATAATCCGCTGGTTGGAGCTACCGCGCCAGGCGCCCTGCTTGGCGAGGTGAAGCTTTTGCACATAAGCGCCGTCAACGAGCCGATCAATGTAGGGCAAAAGCCTGCTCTTTTCCACGTGCTTAAAGGTCCTTCCGGTCCACGCCCAGACGGTTTTCTCTGGGAACCGTTCCTTGATGCGCTCGAGGAGCCCGGCCAAAACCGCTTCGTGCTCGGACTCAAACGGGTCGCCGCCCAGCAGCGAAAAACCGGCAATCCACTTCGAATCCAGCGCCTTCATGATCTGCGCTTCTGTTTCCGCTGTGAATGGGCGTCCAGCCGTAAAAGACCAGCTTTCTTTATTGAAACACCCTTTGCAGCGAAGCGTGCAGCCGGAAACAAACAGCGAAACGCGCACGCCGGGGCCATTGGCGGTGTCGTAGGCGGATAGACCGATGTAGTTCATGACGAAAGAAATAAATAAATCGGGGGAGCTCAGCCGGAACTCCCCCGAGGAACCTTAAAGACCGCTGCTGCGGTCTTTAAAGGTTTTACATGCTCTTGCGGTTGTGGATCTCAGCCATTTTCCCTTCATTCATGCGGGAAACGCCGTTCACGTTGCTGTAGCCGAGGTAGCCGCAGACGCGCGAGATCACGGAGAGGTTTGAACTCCCGCACTTGGGGCAGCGCATGAGCACATTGGTGCTGTGTGTGCCGCAGTCGCCGCAGTAAGCACTGTCAAAATTCACGCCTTGGTAGAAGCCGAGTTCCATGCCGCGCTGGATGACGGCCTTCACCGCATCCGTGTTCTCAGGATTGTCGAGACGCACGTACTGAATGTGGCCGCCTTCGCACAGGTGAAAGTCCTTGAATTCGTGGTCCTGCTTCTCAAAGGGCGTGATTTCTTCGGTCACGTTCACATGGAAGGAGTTCGTGAAGTATTCAGGACTGTAGTGCGGCGTATGGCGGAAGACATTGTCAATACCCTGCTTGGCGCAGAAGGCGTCGTACTGCTTAGCCTGCGTCGCGCAGAGGCTTTCGGCGGGCGTGCCGTAGATCGCATAGAGCCACCCGTCTTCCTTCTTGAAGACGTTGATGCGTGCCTGCAGATGACGGAGCACTTCTTCGGAGAAAGCGCCGCCCTCTTCAAGCAGACGCTTGCCCGTCCAGAGGAAGGTGGCCTCATCGAGCGCCGTGATGCCAAAGGACGCCGTCATGTAGCGGACCAGATCGCCCACTTCATCGTCGGGATCCTTCGTGCCCTCATAGAAGCCCCCCTGCGTGAAGGCGAGCGGGTTCGAAGAGCACTTCTGGCGGCGGATGATGTCATAGCGCTTCTTGAAGAATTCGCGGATTACTTCCAGACGCTCGTCGAGTTCCGTCCAGAAAGCGGTGCGCCAATTGTCAGGATGCTCGAGCTGCACCAGACGGATGATGAGCGGAATATTGAGGCTCACAGCGCCGATGTTGCAGCGGCCGATTGCCACATAGCGGCCCTTTTCGTCATGCCAGGGCGAGAGATACGCGCGGCAGCCCATCGGGCTCGTAATGACGCCGTGTTCGCGGAAGAGCTTCGAAACCGTGCCGTAGTCCGATGAGAGCGACAGGTAATCCGGATACATGCATTCGGTCGAGGTCTTCACGGCCTCATCGAAGAGTTCGGACGAATACTGGTCGGCTGCAATCTGCGGCGCATCGTACAGATAGACGAGCTTCGGGAAGACCACGGGCTTATGGTGCGGGCCGTGGCCGTTGCGGCGAACCTGCAGCATGACTGTGTTGATCTTCGAGAGCCACTTGCGCTCAAAGGGCGCGTAGTCCTTTAAGTTCCACTGACCAAAGGAAATCGTCGTAAAAGCGAAGTCACCGCGCGAGCACGGCACGGTATTGAGCTTAAGCTCAAGCGACTGGAAGCCCTGCTCAAGCTCGCGGGTGACATCCTTGTCGCTTTGTTCAGCGCCCCGTTCTTCCGAAAGGCCGAGCTCAATGTATTTGTCGTGCGCCGTCTTCCAGCTCTTCAAAACGTAAGGCAGCAGGGCCTTGTCCAATTCCGCGAGCGTAAAGCCGCCGAACTGCTGAGCCGTCGCGACGAGCGTGATGTCGCCCACCACCTGCAGTGCCGACAGAACGGTTTTGGGTTCGGTGTAGCGCACATTGCTCATCTCGAAGCCGCCGCGCAGGATAGAACCGATGTCAAAGAGGCAGCAGTTGATGCATCCGAGGATCATGTCGCGCATGTCGTGGATGTAGATGTCGCCGCGGTCGGTGAATTCTTTTTCGCGCCCAGAGAGATAGAACTGACGATAGAGGCTCTTCGTGAGGAACCCCTTGATGAGCGAACCCTTCGTCGAAACGAGGGACGAATCGAAGTTGGCATTCTCACGGTCGCCGAGACGCAGAACATCATCAGCATCCTGACGCAGCTGCTCGAAGGTCTTCGCGTAGTTGTTCTTGTAGTAGCGGTATTCGGCATAAGACGTCGCAACATCCTTGAAGCCAAAGGTTGCGAGCGTACCGATCACGAGCTCGTGAAGTTCGGCCACGGGCACCTTCTTGCGCGACTGCAGACGTTCAGAAATTGAGTTCGCCATGGCGAACATGGTTTCGTCAGGGATCTGCTTGTCGCAGCGGAAGGCTGCCTTCATGATGGCCTCGACGATCTTCTGCGGCTTGAAGTCTTCAAGCGTATTGTCTTTCTTGAGTACCTTGAACATCGCGGATTCCATTCTTTTTATCTCGAGCGCTCGGCCGTCTGATGCGGTCTCTCGAGCGAATTGATCTTTGAGAGAAAAAATGCCGCGACGCGCTGTTTCGACAGCTGTGCCGACCACCGCTTCTGCCCGCAGCAATCTTTCCCAGAAGTTGGACGGGAAGTGTACAGGTAAAAAGACGCTCAGCTGACGCTTCAATTGATAGCGTTTTTCTATTGAATTGAGAGGTGAAATTCGAACTGCTTGAGTCTGCTGAAAGATTGCTGCAAAATACCTCTATATAGGTAGTGCTTCAGAAGTAACGCGCATCCCGTGGAAGTATCATTTCTTAAGAAACACTATATGTAGTGCCATCACTTGGCTATCTCCTACATACTGTCATTGGTACTTTTACCAGATCCGCGGAGTGCGTCCGTCTGCCGAACGTTGATTAGCGGCGGATTTCTGTTGGGATGCGGCTGTCTGCGTCGTCTGCGGCTGCCTAATAAATAGGCACTTGCCAAAAACCAACATCGGTAATGCAAACCCGGCGCCCCCAATTCGTCATGCATAAAAGTGCCGTCTCGAACGCCGGCATTTTTGGAGTGATTTCGTGATCGGCTGCCTAAAAGACGAGCGCTATTCTCGTGAACACCACCCCCTATACCGCATTCAAGTTATTGTTTTCTAAGTAAATTAGTTTACTAACGGGTTGACTGAACAAGGTGATCCTGAAGTCTTGGACATATTGTGTGAATGAGAACTATTTTCATCTTTTTGGATGCAGCCGAGCTCAACAAGTTCCTGCAGCGTATTTTATGTCCAAGCACAAATCACTATCACCGGCGATGACGCAGCAGCTGCAGCTTCCGCTTGCTGCCGCCCTGCTTTCCGCACTGTCGGGCAGTCTCTGGGCGGAATCGGCCGCATATCAGGAATTGGATCCGGTTGTAGTCACCGCTACGCGTACCGCACAGCCGCTTTCGCAGGCGGCCTCTTCCATTTCGGTCGTTAAGGCCAAGGATATTGAGGAAACCGTGCCTCAGACCTTTACGGATACACTCCTCGACATTCCGAACGTCGATGTGGAATCGTCCTCCAGCGTTATGTTCAGCCGCATCCGTATTCGCGGTTCCGAGCCCAATCAGATCACCTATTTGGTGGACGGCCTTCGGCAGGACGACACCACAGCCGCCGGCAATCAATTTATCGGCATCTTTATCGATCCGGAACTGCTTAAGCAGGTCGAAGTAAAGCGCGGCGGCGGCAGTTCCCTCTACGGCAACGGCGGCATCGGGGGAACACTTTCTGTGACGACTAAGTCGGCTGCAGATTTTCTGGCCGGAACGGACAAAAACTACGGCATGAAGGTAAAGACCGGCTACGCCTCTGACACCAAGGAATGGCAGAAAAGCGCATATGTCTTCGGCCGTCATGATATTTGGGACGTACTCGTGGGCGTCAATCGCCGGGATTCGGGCAATGTGAAGAACTCGAGCGGCCGGCGAATCGACAATAATTCGGATGCCGAATACACCTCCGTCATCGCCAAAGTTTCCGCGCTGCCGACGGATGAAATGGCCTTCTCACTCGCCTACAACTTTGATGAAGCCCAAGACGAATGGGGGCGTCAAGACCGCTGGTTCTATAAAAACAAACAGAACCGCATTACCGGCAAATGGGATTTCAACAGCGGACCGCTGCTCAATCTGAGCGCTGCCGTGCAGTATGTCGATTCAACCTTCAGCTTTGACAGCGGCATTAAGAAGGCGAAGAACAATTTTGATTCAATCGGCGGCAATCTGCAGAACACGTTCGAATTTTCGGCTGCCGGACAGCATGCGCTCACCGTGGGCGGCGACATCTATAAAAAATCTCAAAGCGGTGTTGAAGCGGACAATACCGGACATTGGGTCAATGCGCCCAGTCGGCCGGATTCAGATGCTGTCGATGCGGGGCTGTTTATCCAGGATCAGTACGCGATTACCGATTACCTTGCGCTCACGCCCGTGCTTCGCTGGAACTACTATAAGCGCGAATCCAATACCGGATTCGCCTCTGTTTCGGATTCAAAGTTCACGCCGGGTCTGACGCTTACAGTGAAGCCGGCGAAGCCGGTGAGCCTTTGGGCTTCAGTCAATACCGGCTACCGCCCGCCAATCCTCGATGAACTCTATTTTTCGATGGTTTGGCCCGGAACACATACCGTTGTCGTGCCTAATCCGGATTTAAAGCCCGAGAAGTCGCTCAACTATGAGGCGGGTTCCAGCTTCAAGGCTGACGGCGTCTTCGGCAGCGATGACCATCTTTTCGCCAAAGCGGTCTTTTTCTATGACGACGTCAAGGATTTCATAGCGCCCAAGGCTTGGCTTGAGCCTACAACACCGCCCACTCTCTATTACTCGTCGCAAAACGTCGGCCATGTTGTCCGCAAAGGCATTGAGCTCTCGGGCACCTATGCGGCAGGTCAGTTTTCAACCTCTGTGAGCTACGGTCTTCTCCATGCTGTCGACAAAGAGACCAACGAGCGCATGAACGGCATTACGCCGCAGTCCGCCAATCTGAAGCTGGCTTATGCGTTCCCCGCTCAGGCGATCAATGTTTGGTATCGAGCTCACTGGAGCAAAGGCGGCGAAAGCAGTGTGGAGGACCGTGCGACCGGAAAAAAACTGCATTTCTCAAGCTTCCTCACACATTCGCTCGGTGCGGAATGGTCCCCAAAGGTCGCCGATCTGGCTAACCTGCAGGCCGGCATCGCCGTGGTAAACCTTTTTGACAAGGAATACCGGATGCTGAACGGCTCCTACGGCAGCGGCCGCGGGGTCCGTCTGTGGCTCTCGGCGCAGTTCTAAGCACATTCCATTGCGCGATCGACTCCTCGGATGAGCAAAGCCATGCTCCGCTTCCTCCGATGCCTCCGATGAGCCGATCGCCCTTTAACGGTTCCTGCCGCATGCCGCACATCGGCGTGGACTTTGCGGCAGAGCTGTTCGGCATTAACCTCTATTAATTCGCTGACATGCGGACACCCATAGCGCCCAATGGCCTGCGCCGCTTGATCGCTGCCCGTCTTTTCAGCCGTACTCAATGGCGAATCTGGGTGCTGGCTGCTCTTGTGCTTGCCGCCTATGCAGTCAACATTAAGCTGGCTGTTCTCTACAACGATTGGAACGGCCGGTTCTTCAATGCGCTCCAGGCGGTGAACAAAGCAGCGATCTTTGGCGAACTCTTTTATTTCATCGGTCTGGCCGCGGCCATCATCATCCTTTTAGTCTGGGCGGGCTACATCAAAGATCGGCTGATGCTTGCGCTGCGCCGCGACCTGACCGAAGTTTTCTTCAAACGCTGGCTTTCACCGCAAAGCGCGCATTACCTGCTTCGCGAGAGCGGTAAAGAACCTGATAACCCCGACCAACGCATCGCTGAAGACGTCCGTCTTGTCGTCAGCTTATCCGTCAGCCTTGCCGTCAGTCTCTACGATTCGCTGCTGACGGTCGGAAGCTTTTCCGTCATCCTCTGGCAGCTCTCGGGCTCGGCCGAAGTGTGGGGCTTCACGATCCCAGGCTACATGTTTTGGGTCTGCGTTTTCTATACGATTGTCGCTTCCGGACTGACGCATCTCATCGGCCGAAAGCTCAAACCGCTCAACATCAATGCTCAGCATATGGAAGCCAACCTGCGCGCTGCGCTTATGGAGAAGCGCCGTCATGCCGATGCCATCGCCGGCGCACATGCAGAGTCTGTCGAAGAGGCCAGTCTTTCCGAGCGCTTCCATCAGCTTTTGCGTGTCTTGATTGCTTTGGTCAAGCGCAAAAGAGATCTCAATCTCTTTACCGTCGGCATCGGCCAATTCACGCATCTCGCTCCGATCTTCTTTGCGCTGCCGAGTTTTTTGGCCGGAGTAATCCAGCTCGGCGGCTTAATGCAGATACGCGGAGCCTTTAATGATGTTGCAAGGTCACTTTCATGGATCATCATGTCCTACGAAGAGCTGGCAGCACTCGCCGCTGCTTATGAGCGTCTGGAGCGTTTGGAGTCCGGACTGACGCAGGCAGATCACACTCGCCGGCAAATTCAAGCGCTCAACAGCGCAGACAGCAAGCGTTCTGATGGCCTTTCAGCGGATATCCTCCTCAAAATTCCGCGCGGGCGAGCTGCCGCCCTGAATGCTGAGATTCCTGTTTCCTTCAGCCTGAAGCCGGGGTCCCTCGCCATTATTACCGGCCCCTCTGGCATCGGCAAAACGACGCTGCTGCGCGTGCTTGCGGGCTTTTCAGAGAGCTTCACGGGCTGTATCCGCTGCGGCGGCAGCGTGCTTTGGATGCCTCAAACCCCCTATCTCCCCAAAGGCGAACTGTTTGATGCGCTGGCCTATCCTAAAGCCCCCGATGAACTCACCGACGAAAGGGCCGCAGCGCTCCTTTCCAAAGCCCGCCTCACGCATCTGACGGAAAAGCTCCGCGAAAGCGCGGACTGGTCGACCGTACTCTCGGGCGGTGAGGTTCAGCGGCTTTCGCTGCTGCGCGCGCTGATTGCGAAGCCCGATGTTCTGCTCCTCGATGAGATGACCAGCGGGCTGGATCCGGTCAATGCACGTGAAATGATTGAACTGCTTGGCAAAGAGCTTCCTCATGCCGTCATCGTGCTCGTCACGCATCAGGCATTTCTGTATCCGCTGGCTGATCAAATCATTCAGCTCAAAGGAGAAGAATGTTATGGGGAATCCATTCATCCCATTGCCCCGAATTGAAAATGCTCTCATCATCGGCGATAGAGCGGCGGAGTGCCTGCAATTGAACTTTTGCATTCGGCGGAGAAGCATTTGGAATGCGCTGCCTGCTTTCTTAATAAGCCCGCGTAAGTGCTGATGCCGTCTTATAAGGCGGATGCATGCGGGAATATATCTCGTATTGGAGCGCAATGATTCAAGCGGCTTCAATCCGGATGCGGCAAAAGAACGTCTTGAGGCCGAAGGCATAACCGTTAAGCGCTTTGATGTGCGCGGCTCTGCTCAAACAGTATTATTCCAGGCAGGCTCATTCTTTGGCGATGAAAAACAGGCTGAACGGGTCATTCGAGAACGATCGGGCCGTCTCGCGGTGTTTGAGAAGACCAAAGCCAATATTAGAGAGGGACAGCTGGCAGTCATACCGTCGGCCATTCGAAGTTCTATTCGGCATGAGCATTATGTCTTTATTGTGTCGAAACGCTGTTCTTTCTTAAAGCTTTGAACGGTTCCTCCGGTTTAATGAACAATACTTCTATGAGCGGCAGTGAAAAGATGCCGGGCGGTAACGACCTGCGCATTGCAGCGGCTCTCTGCCATTGTCCTCTCCTCGAAATCCGCGCCGCGAATTGCTCGAGTCATGTGCTGCCATGCTGCTGCGACGAAGCGCCCATTGCATAATGACATCGATGCACGATCAGGATTGACGGCATCCGGTAAGCCGCTCCGCTTTGAACGACCTGTCGATGATTTGCGTTTTTTCGACAGATTGCCGGTCATCTGTCGATGGCATCGACAGATGACCGCAAATATGTTCATGGATGCTCCAATTTTCGACATATAAGAGGCCTCTTGTCGAAGGTCTGATACTTTTTAAACATCAAACTGCCATGTGGAAACCTGCCAGCCCCTATAACAATCTTCCCGGAGCTTCCGCCTCCATTTAGGGAGACGGCAAAGATCTTTCGCCAGACAACCCAATCCCGCGTGGCTCTAGAGCGCCTTCATCAGACGGTGAGGCTTCTCCCAGAGAAGGAGATCTTTGTCCAAATTATTTCTGTTCTGGAAGCCCAAGCTTCAAGCGAAATTGAAAATATCGCTGCGGCGACGGACAACCTGTTCAAGTATCTAGATGCAGACACGCAGGCAGATGATGCCGCCAAAGAGGTGCTGCGGTATCGGCAGGCACTTTGGAAAGGAATGGACAGTCTGAAGCGTTGTCCGCTTTCTTTGCGGACGATGACTGCCGTCTCAAGTACGCTGCGCGGCTCAAAGGTGTCCGTGAGAAAACTTGACGGAACCTGCATTGCGTCAGCTTCTTCCGGTCAGGTGATTTATACGCCGCCTGCAGGAGAAGCGCTTTATTTTGGAAAATTTGCACAACCTTGTCGAATTCCTGCATTCACCAAGCGAAATGGATCCGCTGGTCAAAATGGCGATTGCGCACTATCAGTTCGAAGCCATTCATCCTTTTTCGGACGGAAACGGTCGTACGGGGCGGGTTCTGAATATTCTCTATTTAGTAGAGAGCGGGCTTCTCAGCCAGCCTGTTCTGTATTTGTCAAGATATATCATCCGGAATAAACCCAAATACTATGCCGCTCTTCTCAACGTCACAAAAGAAGGGGCTTGGGATGACTGGATCCTTTTCATGCTTCAGGCTATTGAAGAGACCGCTCTTTGGACTTGCCAAAAAGTTGAAGCTATTGTCAAGTTAGAACGCGAAACAACCCGTTTTATACAAGCAAGTCCTTTGCTCAAAGGCGTTTATTCGCCTGAGTTAGTGCAAACCATCTTTATGCGTCCCTACTGTCGAATTGCCGCATTGACTGAGTCCGGTATTGCAAAACGGCAGACCGCAATGAAATACCTCAATTTACTCACTCAAGCCGGCATTCTGCACTCCGCTGCGGCAGGCCGAGAAAAACTTTTCATTAACAGCCGATTGATGGCGCTCTTAAAGAGTGACCTGCACGAATACCCGCCTTTGGAGACGGTGTGAGTATTGCTGCGCTTTAATGCACTCTTTCATTCACTGCGCAGAGATAAACTCAGCATTCGCACTGCAGCGATTCACTAATGACTCGACTTTCACTGCAGAGAACGCTTTAAATGACGCATTTCATTTCGCCGATCGACTTTGCGTCAGGCGATGCTTTCGGCTCCACTGGAATTCGAAATACTCCGTAGCCTTCGCCGCCCGCTTTGCGGTTTGCCGTCATAAAGATATCCATGAAGCAGTCGCCCGTGATACGGAGATTGAGCGATTGAAGCACTTCAAAGAGCGGATGAGTGCCGTTGGCAAGGCGCTCGAGAACCTTGAGCCGGCCAAGACCGCCGAAGTGATAGACGAACACCTTCTCGGGCGGTATGAATTGAACAGCACCGTTGATCGGAATGCCGCAGCGCTCTGCTTTTGACACCTCAACGGAAAGCCCCCATTGATATGAAAAACCGTTTCCAGCCTGATCGGGCGCATTGAACTTAAGCGAAGACTTTACAACCGAGAGCCAGTCGAGCCACTGCGGCAGAATTTCATAGATCCGCTCATCCTCGAGAAACTGGGATCCGTTGGCGTGCGGCAGATAGTAACGCCCTTCAGCTGAAGTGACCTCCCAATCTTCGGGCTGGCTCTGCCGGATATCGAACCATTCCTCAAGGCGCTCGATTTCTGCCGCAATCGCCTGCGTGTGTTTGATGCGCTTTTCGAGTGCTTCCCTCGCCTCATGCAGGGATTGGCGCACTTCCGCGCCCGACAAATCACGAAGCATGCCGCCCATTTCACGGACGGTATAGCCGCAGTTGCGCAGCCGCATGCATTCCAAAATGAGACTTGACTGTTCAAAGCCAAAGTGACGGTAGCCGTTGTCGTGGTGATCCGCACTGAGGAGACCGCATTTTTCATAATGCTTCAAAAAGTCGCGCCCTACCCCCATGTAGTGGGCGTAGTCCCCAATGCGATACCGTCTGACTGAAATAGGCTTTGATTTCTTTGGGATTTCAGACATGCTGCATAGTCTCCATCGGGAAAGCTGAACATTTAGCGGCCAAAAGCGCTCCGGCGTGCGAAGTCTACAGATCGAGCGCCCTATTGAGCAGCTTATCGCCGCATGTTCGTCAATATTTTAAGTAAATTCAAGAGATTCCTTGTTGTTCTCCGTCCGTCTTTGGGCTGACGTGCGCCGTTATTCATGTTCGACTGTTTCGAACGATTTGGCGATCTCGTTTAGTAATTTACCACTTGACCTGTGTACAACCCGCAGTCCCATCATGCGTGCATCTAACCGCTTTGGGCCGTGGAAGACCCGACGCGGTCCTGCGCCGAGCGCGCATTCCCTGCGAACACCTCCGATGGCCTTTCGAGGTCACAAATCATTTGAAGCATCAAGGAAGATACATGTCGAATTTCTCTCGTCGTTCGTTCCTGAGAACGGGTCTTGCCGGCGGCGCGACGCTGGCCGTCTCGACCGTCTCCACGGCCGCCCTGGCCGCCAAACCCGCCAAGGGGCTTTATATCCCGGGCACTTATTCGGCCAAGGCAGCCGGCATCGGCGACATTGTCGTTACGATGACCTTTGACGAAAACCGCATCACTGATGTGGTTCTCAATGTTGCCCACGAGACCCCGTCCATCGGTCAGGCGGCTGCCGAACGACTCAAGTCTTCGCTCATGGCGGCCCAATCCGCTCAGATTGATGTCGTTTCGGGCGCTTCCATCACGTCGAATGCCGTCATGAAGGCCGCCGGCAAGTGCATTGCGCAGGCCAAGGGTGAAATCCCCGTTGAAGTCGTCTCGAAGGACGCCGATGCCGATGCGGATTCGGGCGATTGGCTCGGAAAGGCGCCTGAGATTGCTGAAAATAGCATCACCGCGACCTATACCACCGATGTGCTCGTTGTCGGCTGCGGCACGGGCGGTCTCTTTGCCGTCTGTGCGGCTGCCGAAGAAGGCGCCAAGGTGATCGGCATCGATCGTTTCTCGACGGGCACCGGCGTGCGCGGCGACGTGGGCGGTCTCGACTCCCGCTATCAAAAGGCCTGGGGCACGAAGATCGATAAGTTTGATTTCGTGACGATGATGACCCAGTACGCGGCCGGCCACATCAATCAGGACCTCGTCAAGGTCTTCTGCGAGCAGTCGGGCGCCGTCGTTGACTGGTACGGCGACCGTCTCGCCGAACGCGGCGTCGAGCTCTGGCATGAATCAGGCGACAAGGACGACCATACCCGCTACGAACACTTTGCCATCGGCCACTCTCCTCGCTGGGCCGGCAAGACGACCGAAGACGGCAAGAAGCTTAACGGCAACATCGTGCTGGTTGATTACGCCAAGAAACTCGGCGCCCGCTTTGACTACAACACCCGCATGGTGAAGCTTGAAAAGCAGGCGGGCCGCGTGACGGGCTGCATCGCCGAAACGGGCGACGGCAAGTTTGTGCGCTACATCGCAAAAAAGGGCGTGGTCGTCGCCACCGGCGGCTATGCGCAGAACTACCAGATGCTTGAGGCCCTTCAGCCCTGGAATCTGCGCGTCATCGGCCGCAACGGCGGTCTGCCGGGCGCACGCGGCGACGGCATTCGTGCCTGCCTTTGGGCGGGTGCGGCGATGGATGAAACCCATTCGACGATGCTCTTTGACCGCTGCGCGCTGCGTATTGATCAGCCGACCGGCGCCGAAACCGCCAAGAAGGGCGATTCGGGGTTTTTCTGGATCGGCTCTCAGCCCTGGCTCAAGGTCAACGCTGACGGCAAGCGCTTCTTCAACGAATCGGGCACCTACGAAAACATTCTTCACGCTGACGAATATCAGAAAGGGCACTGCCACTACACGCTCTTTGACGCCAACTGGCCCGAACAGACCAAGCAGTTCAAGATGCACGGTTGCTCGCGCGTGCACCCCTTTGAAAACGGCGCCGACCCCAACATTCTCTGGAGCGTCTTCGCAGAAAAGATGCTCCCGGGTCTGATTGAAAAAGGCTTTGTAGTGAAGGCCGACACGATTGAAGAGCTCGCCCGCAAGCTCGGTCTCCCTGAAAAGACGCTCAAAGCCACGGTCGAGCGCTACAACACGCTCGCCCAAAACGGCAAGGACGAAGACTACGGCAAAGAACCGCACCGTCTGGCTGCGCTTACGAAGGCACCCTTCTACGGCGCCAAAAACACGGGCTACATCCTCTGCACGATGGACGGCATCCGCATTGACACGACGATGAACGCGATCGATACGGACGGCAATCCCATTCCGGGTCTCTACGTCATCGGCAACGATTCGGGCGGCTTCTTCGCCAACACCTACCCGAACCTTGCCACCGGCGTGGCCTGCGGCCGCACGGTCACCTTCGGCCGGCTCGTCGGCAAGCACCTCGCCAAGGCGTAACGCATGCCGCATTGAGGTCTAAGTCTGCATAAGACTCGGCTCCCAGCACTCGTTCGAGCGTGACTTCGCGCCGTTCGAACGGGTGTTTTTTTGTGTTCTTTCCTCATCTTTTCAACAACAAACCGCAGCCCCCCGAAAGCTTCATGGCGTCATGAGGCCGGGGGTCTCCAGAAAAAAAGGAATAGGCTCATGAAGAAGCAAACCCTCCTCGCCGCTTCGCTCCTCAGCGCAGCTGCCTTCTCTGCCGCCGCTTCAGACATTCAGGTATACGGCGTTCTTGACTACGGCTTGACCTGGCAGGACCGCACCAACTCGGACGGCTCGGATTCGGCAGCGCTCCAGATGACATCCGGACAGTACATCGGTTCGCGCTTTGGCATCAAAGGCACCGAAACCCTCGCCAATGGTCTTAAGGTCGGCTTCGTGCTTGAAAACGGTTTTGGCGCCGACACGGGCTCTTTGGGGCAGAACGGCCGGCTCTTCGGCCGTGATGCCCGGCTCTTTCTTGACGGGAGCTTCGGGTACCTGTCATTTGGCCGTATGGGCTCCATGGTGGGCGGCAACGGCCCCTACGCCCGCTTCGGTCACGTCGTGAGTCCGTTCTCCTGCGGCTGGGGCGATATCGGCGGCCATCTGCAGGTCGTTTCGCTCGGCTACGAATTTATTGACAATGCCGTCGCCTACACGACCCCGAAATGGGCGGGCTTTGACGCCACGGTGCAGTATTCCTTCGGCTCCGACACGAAAAGCTACGGCGATAACGGCGTCGAAGGGAAGTCGAGCGTTGAGCGCATGCTGAGCGCTGCCGTGCGTTATCAAAATGAAGCGCTGATGGTCGCTGCCGGCATTGAAAGCATCAACCATGCCCAGCCCGCAGCCGATGATGCTCAGCTTGACGACGCGTTCTCCTATAACCTCGGCGCGAACTACAACGCCGGCTGGGCAAAATTCTTTGTCTACGGGCAGATTTTCGAAAACTACGTGAATGCCGCAAAAACGACGACCTTCCATCAGGATTCGGGCGTTGACGGTTTCGGCGTCAATGTTGGCGCAGATGTGCCGCTCTTTGGCGGTACGTTCAAGGCCTCTTTCGGGTACGGCGATTTCGAAGCGAGCCGCGACAGCGCTCTCTCGATGAAAACCTGCCAGACTGCCGTCGGCTATACGTATTCGCTCAGCCGCCGCACGACGCTTTATACGGCAGCCGGCTGGATCCATTCGAACAATTCGAGCGCCTATGAAGCCCAGAAGCCCGCAGCTGCCGAGGATATTTATCAGTACACCGCGGGCATCGTGCATAAGTTCTGATAAATAAGCCTTTAAGGCTAAATTTCCGAGCATTGATCTCTTGGAAGCGGTCTGCCCTTGGGGGCTGAGACCGCTTTTTTTTTCGAACGGCGTTTTTCTGAGGCGCTGCCTTCTTTTCCATGCGCCCTGACCGAACAGCGCAGCATCTCTATGCCGCAGGACTTGAAAATCAAGCGGCCGTCCCCATATAGCCCCTATTGATCGGGCTTTCAGCGCTCTGCGTGAGAACGTGAAGGACGTAAGGAGCCCGCCCAAAAGCATTTTTCGGAGATACAAGAAGAAAATGGCTGCAGAAGTTCATGCTTTTCAAACCAAGGTGAGCAAGCTCCTTAAGCTCCTCGCCAACTCGCTCTACTCCAACAAAGAGGTGTTTCTGCGCGAGCTTGTCTCGAACGCGTCTGACGCCATCGATAAGCTGCGGTTTGAATCCATTTCGCACCCTGAACTCCTTCAGGGCGATCCTGCTTTTGCCGTCCGAATCCGTGCTGACAAAGAGGCCGGCACGCTCACCATTTCCGACAACGGCATCGGCATGACGCTCGAACAGGCCAACCAGCACCTCGGCACGATTGCGCAGTCCGGCACGGAAGACTTTCTCGAGCACCTTTCCGCTGATCAGGCCAAGGATGCGCAGCAGATCGGACAGTTCGGCGTGGGCTTTTACTCGGCCTTTATCGTGGCCGACAAAGTAACGGTCGTGTCTCGTGCTGCCGGCGCGGCCGAAAACGAAGCGGTGAAGTGGGAATCTGACGGTTCGGGCACCTTCACGAGCGAACTCACAACCCGTGCTGAACGCGGCACCGACGTCATTCTTCACATGAAGAAGGACGAAGAGACATTCCTCATGCCTTGGACGCTTCGCGAAACGATCACGAAGTACTCTGACCATATTTCGGTCCCCGTCTACCTCTTTGAAACGAAGCCCGCTGAAAAAGAAGGCGAACCCGAGACGACGGAATGGGTTCAGGTGAACGACGCCAAGGCGCTTTGGACGCTCCCGCCCAAAGATGTGACCGATGATCAGTACAAGGAATTCTATAAGCACCTCACGCACGACTGGCAGGATCCGCTCTGCTGGGCGCACAACCGCGTGGAAGGCGACCTTGAATACACGTCGCTCCTCTTCTGCCCGGCGACGGCGCCCTACGATCTATATAACCGCGATGTGCAAAAGGGGCTGAAGCTCTTCGTAGAACGCGTGTTCATCATGGACCGCGCTGAAGCGTTCCTCCCCAATTACCTGCGTTTCGTCAAGGGCCTCGTTGATACGAACGATCTGCCGCTTAATGTCTCCCGCGAACTGCTCCAGGAAAGCCGCACGGCTGCCAAATTGAAGAAAGCACTGACCAAGCGCTGCCTCTCGATGTTTGAAAAACTCGAGGGCGAAAAAGAGACCACGTTCTGGACGCAGTTCGGACGCGTGTTGAAGGAAGGCGTCGTTGAAGATCCGGACAACCGCGAAGCTGTGCTTAAGCTCCTGCGCTTCGCGTCAACTGCGTCGGAGGGGAGCGAAAACGTCACGCTCAAACAGTACCTTGAGCGCATGCCCGAAGGCCAGAAAGCGATCTACTACCTGATCGCGGGCAGCCGCGAAGCGGCGATGGGCTCGCCCTATCTTGAGGGGCTCAAGAAAAAGAACGTTGAGGTGCTCCTCCTTTGGGACCGCATCGATGAGTGGATGATGGGTTCACTCACCGAATTCGAAGGAAAGAAATTCATCTCTGCGACGGCCGCTGACCTCGAGCTCGGCGACATCAAAACGAAGGACGGCGAACCTGAACAGGCCGTTGAAACCTCGAAAGCGGATGAAGACGCTGCGGTGGCGCGCTTTAAGGCCGCGCTCGGCGACCGTGTTGCCGACGTGAAGGCCTCTGCCCGCCTGGTGGACTCCGCCACATGCGTGGTCGGCGCTCACGATCAGATGCTGACGCAGCAGATGCGCCGCATGCTCGAAGCCGCTGGTCAGACGGTGCCGGAAGAAAAGTACACGTTGGAAGTCAACGTGGAAAATCCGCTGGTGCAGAAGGCCCTCAAGGAAACGGATCCGGCGAAATTCAGCGAATGGGCTGCGGTGCTCCTCGATCAGGCGCTCCTCGCTGAAGAAGGTTCGCTCAAAGACCCGTCAGGGTTCCTTAAGCGCCTGAACGCTTTGCTGCTGAGCTGACCGTCGGTACGGTTCGAGCAGTGAATAGGCACGGATAAGGTTTAACACTCATTCGTGCTCCCTCAAAGAAACCTCCGCAGACTCCTTTCTGCGGAGTTTTTTTGCGCTTTGGGTCGTGAGCTCTGTGTTTTGCGATCGCTGGATAGGGCTGCCTCAGTCTTCCGGCCGATGCTGCAATGTGACCAGCGTCAATCGGACCTCCTCCGGCGGAATGAGGCAAAAGAGCGCAGAAACGCCGATAATGATGCGCTTAAGTTTGAGATGCTGAAAGCCTGGGACACGGTGCTTGACCCAAGCCGCTTCAGCGTTTGCTGTCATTCACCGCTAGTTTCTTCGAAGCGCCTGCGGGCGCTCACTGTCGTCATCATGGATCCGAGTTTTTATAAGGTCGTTGCCTTTATCTCCTTCATTACGCTCGGTTGGTGTCTGCGAAAATTCAACGTCTTAAAGCCTGAGGCTTTTCAGGCAATCAGCGGCTTGGTGATGTTCGTGACGCTGCCCTGCACAACCATTACGGGACTTAACGGCACAACCATCGGCGGCGAAATGGCCTTGATTGCGCTCCTTGGCTTTCTCGCCAACATCGCCTTTCTCATTGTGGCCTTTCTTTGGACGATGCGTGCTGCGGATAAAGATGAACGGGATTTTCGCCGGCTCAATACCTGCGGCCTCTCGATCGGACCTTTTGCAGTGCCCTATGTTCAGGCGTTTCTCCCGACGAGCGGACTGGTGACGACCTTAATGGCCGACGTCGGCAACGCGGTGATGGCCGCGGGCGGCACCTACGCGCTCATTGAAAGCATGCGTTCGAAAACGTCCTGGCTTTCAATGGCGAAGCGCATTTGCTACAACCTCCTCCACTCCGGACCGATCGTCGCTTTCCTCTTTATGGTGGTGCTTTGCCTCTTGGAGATCAAACTGCCCGAAGTGATCACCACCGTCACTGGGTTCGGCGCCGCTGCCAACACGTTCCTCTGCATGATCATGATCGGCGAATCGATCAATTTGTCGGTGACATTCAAGGATCTTCTTTACATTCTGAAGATCCTCGCCGTGCGTCTGGTGATTCAGGTGGGGCTCGCACTCTTTTTCTGGTACTGCCTGCCTTGGGATTACGACGTTCGCCGGGCCTTGGTGCTGGTGGCCTTTGCGCCGGTTCCGGCTATGAACCTGATTTACACCGCAGCCCTCGAGGGAGATCTCGGCAAAGCGGCCAATTTGAATTCGCTCTCCGTTGCGATGGCAATCATCTGCATGTCGACAGCGATTTACCTGATGTAATCCGATCAGAAGCTTCCAGATTCCCAAAAAAACTGGGGCGGCTCGAAGGCATCCTTCGGGGCGCCCCAATTTCATTTTGAGTCCCTGCAGTTGTCCTAATGGCGCTTGATTTAGCCGGCAGCACCCGCTCTAGGATGAAGTTCAAACGTTCGAGCGCCTAATTGATCGATCTCATTTTGATGCGCAATGACAAAAAAGTGCGTATCCGGGAGTTCACTTTGAAGCACCCGCAAAAGTGCCTCTGCAGAGCGTGAGTCGAGCTGACCGGTCGGTTCGTCGAGAAAAACCATTTTGGGCCGGCACAAAAGCACCCGTGCTGCGGACACTCTTTGTGTTTCGCCGCCGGAAAGCCGTTTGCCCCAATCCATGGGCTTGTCGAGTTCGCTCTCGAGCTGAGGGAGACCGACCAGTCTTAAAACGCGCTTGAGCTCAGTGTCGTTCTGCGTCTTAGGGTTCGGGTAACTCAGAACGGACCTTAGCGTGCCCTTAGGCAGGTAGGGTTTCTGGGGGACAAAAAAGGCGCCGCGCGAGAGCGTTATTTTCCCGGTGCGCCAAGGCCACAGTCCGGCGATGCTTCGCAAAAGTGTCGTTTTGCCGGTGCCGCTCGGTCCGCTGATCCGCACCCAGCCGGGGAGGCGGAATTCGCCTTGAATGCCGGCGGCGAGGACGCCCGCATTCGGCCTCATGAGCGTGACATTTTCAAGCTTCAGCACGGCGTCATCCACGCGTTCGCTTTCGGGCGGCGCGGGCAATTTATCCATAGCGTTCTGGAACCCGGCCAGACGGTCCACAACGGCTGCCAGCAGAATCAGATTGCGGTAGGAGTTGATGAACCAATCGAATCCGTCGACCACATTTGAAAATGCCGTCTGAGCCTGCATCATGCCGCCGAGCGTGATGCTTTTCTGCAGGTAGAGCGGCAGGGTTGCAGCGATGGGAATGAACCACGTCAGCCGCATTTGCAGCGCCGTAAAAGTTTCGACCTTCACTTCCCGATTAATCAGCGCGCGCCAATTCTTTCGAATGTGCTGGAACGCATCCCGCAGTCTTATGCGGTCCGTGTCTTCTCCGTTCATAAAGGCGATCTCGGCAGCGTTTTCTCGAATGAGCAGCAATGCGGAACGGTAGTCCGCTTCCGAATGCTGACGCGTCACATTAAGCGCCCGCAGAGGATTGCCGACCCAGTGCATCAGTAAAGTGGAGACCACGGAAAAACCGAGAGCGCACCAGACGAGATAACCGGAAATTTCTATTTCCATTCCGCCGATGACGGCTTTCTGTACGCCTGAGGCAGCCCACAGCAGTCCGATAAACGAAATGAGACGCGCCATGGTCTGACAGAAACTTTTGACGAGATTGAGTGTCAGCTCAGAGAGTAGCCACAAGTCCTCGGCGATTCGCTGATCGGGATTGTCCGGCTCTCCAGAGAGCTGCAGACGATACTGCCGATGTTCAGAAAGCCAGCGGCGTTCGAACGCAACGGTCATGTGCTCACGCCAGGCAAACTTGAGCCGCTTGAGAATCCAGTTGCCAATGACAATGAGCGCAGTCATTGCCGCGAGGTAAAGGAGATATTCAAGGAGCAGCTGAGGGATTTCCTTGGCGCCGAAATTGGACAAGGCATCGAAAAAGGCCTTCTGCCATCGCGCCACCAGGACGACGACCTGAACAAATAAGAGCGAGCATGCAATTGCGGATCCCAAAGCCAGCCAGGCTTTCCAGCTTTGGCGTGTGAGCCAGAAAGGAGCAGCGAGTCGGTAAAAGTTGCGCAGCAGATTCATAAACGAAAGGCGGGTGACGGTTGCTGGGAACGCGCTGAGCCCGCAATCCTTATTGGATCACGGGCTCTGGTCCCTTAGGCGGGCAGGTTCATCAGTATTCGGCCGAGATGCGCAGCAGGAAATTGCGCGGATCGCCGTAATAGCTGTTCATGCTGAGAGCGCGGTTGTTCACGTTGAGAAAATACCGACGGTCAAAGATATTGTTGACGATGAAGCTTGCTTTGATCTTGTCGGTGATTTTGTAGTGGACTGAAGCGTCATAAACAACAAAGCCGCCCTGCTCCAGCGTATAGGGGTAACTGTTAATCGTGTTTTTGGTGCGGCTCTGTACCTGCGCGCCGGCCCCGACCGTCCAGCGGTAGGCCGGTCCGGGGAGGTTAAAGGTCGTATAAGCCCTCAGAATGTGTTTGGCCGTATAGGGACTGTAGGTGTCTCCTTCTTTAGAAGGATCATGTTCGTATGATGAGGTGTTGAAGGTATATCCGGCAAAAACATTCCAGCCGGGCAGAATTTCCCCGCTGGCTTCAAGCTCTACGCCGCGGCTCACGACTTCGCCGAGCGCAATGGCAATGTCGCTCTTCGGATCCGGGTAATACGCGCGGTTTTTCTGCGACAAATGAAAGAGCGCAATTGAGGTATTGAGCTTGCGGTCGAACCACTCGGACTTCAGCCCGAGTTCATAGTTTTCGCCGACCAAAGGATCGAGGAAGTTTCCGGAAGCATCGCGAGCCGACTGAGGCTTAAAGATTTCGGTGTAGCTGAAATACAGACTCGAGGATTTGGCGAAATCCCAAGTCACGCCGCCGTACGGCGTCAGGTGGGTTGTGGTTTGTTCGGAAGTTGTTGTACCGTCGGGATCCGGCTTGCCATTCCAAATCTGCCAGTATGTGTGCCCGCGCGACTTGAATTTGGCATAACGGGCGCCGGCAATAATGTGCCAGTCCTCCGTCAGGTTGTAGCGTGTGCCGAGCAGCAGACCCAGATCGGTCCGATCTGCGTCGTAGCTCGTACGATTCTTGAGAATGGAATCGTTGCCCCAATCGGGTTCGGCAATTTCGCTGCCGGTGAAATCCGTGATGTCAAAGGCGGTGCTGTCCAAGACTCGGCGCCACGTTGAATCGCTGTGTTCTCGATTCAGGTTGGCGGTGAGAAACACATCATGTTTGCGCCCGAGAAGCGGATAGACGCCGTTCACATTGAGGACCCCGGCTGCCTGCCATCCGGAATTGTCATAACTTTGATGATTATTCATTTGGCCCAACGGATGGTCGGGATCGCAGCCTGCAGCAGGTCCGACAAGCGCCCCGAGGACGGTGTCCGAGTCGTAGCGCAGATAATTTGCTTTGGCGACAATGCGCCACTCGTCATTGAAGTAGTGCTCCAATTCGGCGAACAAATTGGTTTTGTTGTAGTGGCTCTTTGTCCAGTCCAGCCCCAGATACGTTTCCTTCGGAAGGTTGAGTGAATTCCCATTAACGTCGAGCGGAAGCCCGAAATAATCAGGTGTCTCGGATTTCTTCTGATAAATGGCGCCGAAGGTCACCAAGGTGTTTTCATCAATGTCGGCTTCAAGAATGCCGTACGCCGTGCCGGACTGCTCGCCCACATCATCCTTGAAGGAGCCTTTTTTGTTGAGGATGCCGACAAATCGGCCGCGAAGCGTCTGAGCCTCATTGAGACTGCCGGAGATGTCGCCCACGGTACGATAGGTATCCCAGCTTCCGGCTTCAGCGCTCGCCGAAGCCTGAAAATCTACGGTCGGTCGTTTGCGGACCGCATTGATGGTGCCGCCCGGTTCGCCGTTTGACTGCGTCAGTCCCGTCGGTCCGCGGACCACTTCAATGTGGTCATAAATCGCCAGATCGGTGAGCGATTGGGCGTCGCGGTATGGGTTCCCGCTGGCGCCGCCGCTCACTGTGGACGAAACGCCGTCTTCCTGGATCTGGTCGACATAAAAGCCGCGCGAGAGAAAGCGAGTCGTACCGGAATTCTGAATAACGGTGATGCCGGTGGTTTTGCGCATGGCTTCACTCATGTCCGTAATCCCCTCATCCTCGATTCGGGTCATCGTGACGTTGGAAACCGACTGCGGTGTTTCCCGAGGCGACAGCGCCAGCCCGGTAGTCGTACTCATGGCAGAGGACTTATAGGTTGAGTTGCGTTCGGTTCGGGTGCTGATGTCAGTGGCGGTGATCGTTACGGCGCCGAGGTCGACAGGATCTTCCTCAGCCCATGCGGGAAAAGAAACACAGGCAGCTGCAACTGCTGCGGCGAGAGCAGATTTTGAGAGTGTCTGATAACGGACAGGCATGATGTTGTAGTTTGCTGACAGTTCGAGGGATTTCATTCGGGACTGCAAATGCATACAATCCCGAATACAAACGTAACTGAATGTTATTATTCTCAATGCGAATCGTTCTCAGCCGCATTTATTAATATTTGTTACATTATGTAACCGCCTCTTGCAGTCCATCCATTATTAGTAGAAACCTATTTGCGGCTTCTTGCGGCCCTCCTCCTTCATCTGCACTTCGCCCTCGAGCCGAGTCACAAAATCGGCCGTGTTCTTTAATGGATTAAACCGCCCGCCGCGGCGAACGGCGGCAAAATCGCCCGGGGTCAGACCGTCGAGCCGCTCGACCCGGGCAACGTCTGCGGCACTGAGCTCACCGAGAGCAAGCTTTCCCGCGCAGCATTTCGCGAATTCAACCGTCTGCTTCGTCGTCATGGGACGGAATTCGGCCTTCAGATCAAAGCGGCGCAGCGAAGCACGGTCGATCTCTTTGAAGAGATTCGTCGTGGCGCAGAAGATGCCGGGGAAACTTTCCATTTGGGTGAGGAGCTCATTGACCTGAGACACTTCCCAGGAAGCCCGAGCATTCGCTCGATCCTGAAGGAACGAGTCGGCTTCGTCAATGAGGAGCACCGCCCCCTGCTGCCGAGCACTGTGAAAGGCGCCTGCAATGAGCTTTTCCGTCATGCCGACAAAAGGCGACAAGAGGTCGCTCGCGCGCTTAATCACGAGCGGCATATCCAGACGGGCTGCCAGCCACCGCACATACTCGGACTTGCCGGTCCCCGGTGCGCCGTAGAGGCAAAGCCGCCCCGAACGGGTGCGTTTGAGTCCCTCTGCGATGGCGTCAAGATCAGCATCGGTGTTGACAAACGCAGTGCTGTACATGTCTGACACATTGTTTAAGGCTGCGGGGAGCTCTTTGCCGAACTGCGCCATGAGGGTAGCGTTAATGAGTTTTTCAGCTGTTTCATCCGCATCCACCTCGCCCGACAAAGTCTTCACTACGCCGGCCGTTCTGGAGGCTACTCCAGGTGAAAGTTCTTCGCAGGCCGCGCACCGATCAATAAAGTGTTCTGATACAGCGCCGTCAAACGCCTTGCGGCAGATGCGCCGACGCACGCTTTCGGGCGGAATCGGAATTTCGAGCACCACATCGAATCGGCGCATCAGAGCGGGATCAATGGACTGAGTGGAGTTGCACGCCTAAATCGTTGGCACCGGCGCCGTCTCGAGCGTCTTATTGAGCTCAGCTTTATTGGTGCGGGTCGTCGCTGCCATGCCGAAGATGGAAATCAGTCCTTCATTGAAAACGTCATCAGCCTCATCGAGCAGAAGCATCGTCTGAGACGTGTTGGCAAAGAGTCGTTCGCCGCAGTGCCACCGCGTCAGGCGATTGCTTTTGTCGCTGCGAAAACCGCTCTCTGACCCGCTTTTGGGACTCACTTCAAAGAGCGCCGACCCCGTTTCTTTGGCCAGCAGGCGAGCGAGCTCCGTTTTGCCCGTTCCCGGGGGACCGTAAAGGAGCACGTTGACGCCCTGCCGATGCTCTGCCAAAGCTTTTTTAAGGTAGGGCAGCAGGTAGGATTCAATTTCCGGCTGGTGGGTGAAGTCCTTAAGCGTCAAGATGGTCTGAGGCGCCGCGATGACGGCATGGGCAAACATCTCCTCGAGCGTCTGCGGAATCGTAAAGATGGTGTCGAGCAAATCCCCGTCATCGAGAAAGTTAATCTGATCTTCAAAATCCGGGGTCCTGCTGTTAATGCCGCTGATCAGTCCGGTATTCCACAATGTTTTCGATTTTGAAAAAACAGTTTTGCTGACTTTGCGGCCGAATGCGGCCGAAAGCACTTCAACCACCAAGTCAAGTCCGCGGCGCTCATAGTCATAGGCATTGCAAATAGAGCGCAGTCCGGCAAAATGTCTGACGACCGCCAGAAAGGCCAGCGTTTCAAGCTCATCACGGGTCAGATCAAAAGCTTCGGCAATGAGACTGATGTTCCGGCCGAAAGTGGAAGGCAGCCCGGCAACCATGTCCTCCGCAGACGCCTCCGCTGTTGTGATATCGCCATTGCCGAAGACCAATTTTCGGCAGAATTCGAGCGCCCGCGGTGCCGTGCGTTTAAAGCCCAGCTGCTTCAAGCGCTGCGGGATATCTTTTCCGAGTGAACCAAAATCTTCATCCTCCCAGACGCATGTCACCGCTTCCCCGGCGACTTCAAAATCGGCAAAGCGCTTATCGAGATCCTTTTCAGAAGCGGCGATGGCCCGGGCCGTGAGCGGGCGCAGCTTGAGGTTGTCTTCACCGTCGTCGGCATCGTCATCATCTACGCTGAAAGTTTCACTGTCGATGGTTCGGGCCTCGGTGAGTTCCGCCAGCCATTGGAGTTCGATATTGAGAAGCCCCTCGATACGCGTGCCGTGAATCGTCCGCATTCCATCGGCATCGAGCCGCATCCATGCTTTGGTGCAGGCCATGAGGCGCACAACCCAACGCTCAATGGTGACCGAATCAGCCAATTTGACATTGCCGTCGGTAACGTACTCAAAGCGCTTGTCATTGCTGCCCAGATAAATATGGGTACACGTTCTTCTGCGTTTGCGCATTGTTTTTTCCTTCCGGATGTCGGGTGAGACGGCTGCTCAGAGCGCCTCTCCTCACCTCGCGTTTTGATTTATTTCCTTCTGACAAGATCATTATCAGCACACCTGCGTCGACCTTAGACGCATAAAAACAATCGAAGCATGAAGGCCAATGCGGCCGATTCAAAGCGCTGAGCGGCCCCAAGAGGAAGCGCCTGGTTTAAAATTGCACTCTTTGCTTCGGATTCAGCAGCCGGGCAGTGCGTTGAAACGCCGATTGCGCCTGAGCAAAAAAGTAAATACAAAACCAAGGCATAGGACGACGCGCATGGCGACCTTCACGAGCGGCATCAGTTGGGAAACGGATGAGTGGTTCCGCACGTTTTCGGAATCCTTTCCCCAATACACCCAGCCGGGCATCTGGATAGCAGCTGAGGAGCGCCTTGCCTCGCTTCGGGGAGCTAAGCTCGAATGGGATGCCACTACCCGAACAGTGCGCCTGAAGCTTAAAAATTCACGCGGACAGCCTTACACGCTCGCCATGCATTTCTATCCGGGTGCCGTGCATGCTGCCGCCCCGATCGTTGAAGCCGCGGCCAAGATTCCGGGCCTTCTGGAGTGCCTTCGGGCGGGCGACCTGCCTGCGCCGCTGCTTGAAGCCATTAATGCTTCAGGGCTCGACATTTTTATGCGCCGTCCCGGCTCGATTCAGTTCGATCCCGGCATGATGTCGAGCGAATGCGCGCTCCTGATTGCCGCTTTCATGCATGATTTGGAGCTCGATCCGGGGCGCTGGTTCAAATTTATCGGCATCGACTTTCAAAAGAGCGCCGATGAAGCGCTTTCAGCTGCCGGAGACAACCATGCGGCTCCTCAGTCTCCTGATGGTCCCGCTGCTGAAACGCTCTCCGAAGCCCAAGCGAACGCGGCTTCGGCCGCCAATGCTCAAGAGCCGCTTTTTGCTGCGGGCGAAGCGCTCCAAGGCACCTTCCCCTTTGCCGATCTTGAGGACGATGCGCTTCGGCTGAGCGCAGATATTGCGCCAGCCGAGATTCCGGACTTGGGCGCAGAGGCTAATCTCACGCGTCTGCGGCTTTGGCAGGCTCCGGGCGTCCCGATGCTCTCGCCCACGATCGTTTCCGCACTGCCGTCCTCTGGGCTCTCTGCTGTTCAGGCTAAGCGTTCCTGGTGCGCGTTCGGCGACATTGAGGCGCGAACCTTCATGCAGAACCTCCTCTCGGCAGCATCGCTCACTGCGGACGAAGCCCTGAAGATGCTCGCACGCCGCGAGGCTCGCCAGGAGCGGCTCGGCACCGCTTCTCCCAACAGCAAATGGAATCGGTTTCTGCTGAGCACCATCGAGAAGGAGCCGTCTGCAGAACTCCCCTCCTTGAAGCTCCTCTGCGGGCATCACCCCTGGGACCGCATTGTGTTTGCCCTGCAGGCCGAAGACCAGTCGATCCATTGGGCCGAGGAAAGCGGCGACATGATCATGGCGCTTCTGATCCCGACCCGCCGTGATCTGGCGGGGGCGGATGCCTCGTTTGTCGTCTGGCGCGCACTCGCTGAAGCAGCCGCGCAGATTTTGGCGGCCCGCGCTGTGCTGCCGCTACCTGCCCCGGCGCATTACGAATCCGACGCTGCGGATCAGTCCGCCGACGGCATGTGTGTCTATTGGCATCCGGCATTGAATGCGCCGGGCGTAAAGAACCTCCTCTCGCAGGTGAGTGCTTTAATCGGACCGCTCCTCCCCCTGCAGCCGCTCGCGCCGCAGTGCCGAGCCTTTGCCGGCTTGAGCACTCATCCCGACGCGCCCTATTCGGGCGTTTATCTTGCGCTCACGCTCCTCATTACTTCGCTCATGCGGCATACGTCCAAGCGAAACCGGGAGATAGCGCGTCACCTCGTCGGGCGCCGCGTGCGCAGTACGCTAACCGGCGAAGGGTTTGCCCCCAATGCCGCATCGCTGCCGGACCTGAAAAACGTTTTGGCGGGCTTTTTCGCACTCCCCATCGCCGGCGCGGCGCTTCCGGCCAAGCTGCTCTTGACGGGCGTACTCGAAAACGGCGCCCTGAAGCTCACGCTCAGTCTTCCCCCGCGGCAAGGCCCGCGCAAGGGTGAACCGCTCACGCTCGCTGACTGGGATGACCCCGAAGGGAATACGGCCGGCCCCAACAGCATCGTGCGCGAAGCCCTGCAGCTCCTGGCGGCGGATTATCCGCTTTTTGCCGAATTCGGTCCGAATTTCGATCAGCCGAGCCAAATTGAGCGCAGCCGCTGGGAATACTTCCTCTTTACAGAGCTCCCGGAGCTTTCTGCCTGCGGTGTCGACGCAGTGCTTCCCGAGAGCATGCGGCGGATTGAAAAACCCGAAATCGTCCTCACGGCGGCGCCCGGCAATGCCAGAATGCAAAAGCGTCTGGCCACTCAGGGCATGCTTAATGCCGCTGCGCTCGCTGACTTCCGCTGGGAAATCGCGGTGGGCGACGAACGCATGACGCTCGCTGAGCTTCGCGCACGCATCAATCAGGAAGGCGAGCTCCTCTCCTCCGGGAGCGCGCTCTTTCACCTCACCAAGGAAGATCTGGACCGCTTGGTGGCCGAATGGGCCGAAGCTCAGAAGAAGGAACTTTCCAACTGGGACAAGCTCCGCGCCCTGCTTTCAGGGTCCTCCAACGGCCGACGGGTAGAAGCCGCCGAGGCGCTCCTTGAGCGCATTCGCGAATCGGCGGCCGTCAAGGAACTGCCGCCCCCAGTAGAACTCAATGCGGTTCTTCGCCCCTATCAGATCCGCGGCTTCTCGTGGCTCGTTCAGAATGCCATGCTTGGCCTCGGATCCCTTTTAGCCGACGACATGGGTCTAGGCAAAACCGTGCAGGTCATCGCCTGCGTTGCAGAACTTAAAGCCCGCGGAGAACTCGACCGCGGCAAAGTTCTGATCGCTGCGCCCGCGTCTCTCCTCGTCAACTGGGAGCGTGAGATTGAACGCTTTGCGCCCGGCATCACGGCGCTGATCTATCACGGCAAGGACCGCACGATCTTTGCGCTCGACCACAGTCGTCCGGACGTCATCATCACGTCTTACGGCATTTTGAAGCGCGAACTCCCGCAGCTCTCGCAGATGCAGTTCCGTCTCTTGGTGCTCGACGAAGCCCAGGCGGTGAAGAATGCCAAAACCGGCCAGGCAAAAGCCGCACAGGAATTTCCTGCTGATTCCGTCATCGCGCTTACGGGCACGCCGGTTGAAAACCGGCTCGCAGAGTACTGGTCCATCTTTTCTATTGTGGAACCCGGCCTCTTGGGGTCGCCCGCGCAGTTCCGACGTGATTTTGTCATGCCGATTGAAGAGCACCGCGACCGCGCAGCGATTGACCGGTTCCGCCGCATTACGTCGCCCTTTCTCCTCCGCCGCGTGAAGACGGATCCGGGCATTCTGGATGAACTCCCAGAAAAGAATGTGGTCGACTACTTCACGACGCTCACGCCCAAGCAGGTGGCGCTCTATGAAGAATGTCTCAAGGCCAATCTGGAGTCGCTCGAAACGCTTGACCGCGAATCCCGCGAGCAGGAAGCCGCGGGCGACAGGCTCCATGCGGCGCAGGCGCGGCTCTCACGCCGCGGACAGATTCTGCGCATGATTCTTAACCTTAAGCAGATCTCCAATTCGCCCTCGCAGTTCCAAAAGGAATTTGTCGATAAACCCGACTCCGGCAAGGCTGAAGCGCTCCTCGAACTCCTACGGCGCTGCCGCCAGTCCGGGCGCAAGGCGCTCGTCTTTACGCAGTTCCGCGAAATGGGCGAACGACTGGTTCGATGGATTGAAGATGCTACGGGCCGCAAGCCCGAATTTCTCCATGGCGGTGTGCCTGCGGCCAAGCGAATGGAAATGGTAGATGCCTTCCAGAACAACCCGGACTCGGAAGTCTTCATTTTGTCGCTCAAGGCGGGCGGCACGGGTCTGAACCTCACAGCCGCCTCGGCCGTCATTCACTATGACCTTTGGTGGAATCCGGCTGTAGAAGATCAGGCCTCGGACCGAGCATGGCGAATCGGTCAGCGACGGGATGTGGTGGTCTATCGCTTCATCACAGCCGGCACCTTTGAAGAAAAGGTGAACGAAATGCTCAAGAAAAAGCGTGAGCTTGCGGATCTTGCCGTCGGTGTCGGCGAATCCTGGATCGGCGACCTGACAGACGACGAAATTAAGTCCATCTTTTCGCTTTCTTCGTCCGGCATTTAACGCTCGAACCTGAACCATCGAATTGGAACCCGAGAGCCATGGACAAGAGCATCGCCCTTTATCTCTTCGTTTCTTTCGTTGCCTGCGTCACGCCGGGATCCGGCGTGCTCTATACGATTGCAAGCGGATTCCGCGGCGGCATGAAATGCGTTTTGGCGTCTCCGCTCGGCACGTGTTTGGGGTGTTCATTAATGTCAGCGCTTTCCGCTACGGGGCTTGGCGCCCTGATAGCCAATTCCCCGGCGGCTTACAGCGTGCTTCAGGTGGTCTCCGCACTGGTATTGGTGTGGTTCGGCTTTCAGAGCTGGCGCACGGGCGCGCTTGACCTCTCCGATGCCGGCAATTCCGCCGCGCGTGAGGGACTGCGCTCCGGCCAGGAGCGCTTCACATTCCGGAAGATTTTTTGGGGCGCCGTCGTTCTCCAGGCCTCCAACATCATGCTGATTGTGTTCCTGCTCTCACTGATGCCGCCCTTTATCCGCACGGATCAGGCGTACCTTCCGCAGGCGGTCATGCTTTCGGCGCTTTTTGTGCTCGTCTGCTTCGTCGTGCATTTGGGCTACAGCTGGATCGCCGCTGCCGGCGCCAAGCGGCTCGCCGGCCCCAAGTTCTCTTTCTGGCTCAACCGCATCAGCGCCGTTCTTTTCTGGCTGCTTGCGGTGAGCGTTATCTGGAACGCCTTTTTCAAGAGCTGATAATTTGCGTCAGCAGCGTGCGGTTTGCCTCAGATCCATGCCTCGGAGCATTACTGTCCGCCTCACTGACGGCGCGATTGGGCTGGCTATCTCCCGCATCCGTTTGGTGTTCGCACAATCAGAAAAGTACTGACTTCCTGAAACGCCGGCAGAGAGCGGCATCGGAATACGAAAATTCCTGCGTTTTGATCGCCAAAATAACTAAGCTGAAATATCTATTTTTAGCTTTTTTTGCATTTTCATAAAAGAAACAAGATCTAACGTCATTGACTTTAAACGCAGGGCTCTTTTAGGCTTTGTAAACCATCTGTTCGACCCCCAAGCGGCAGCAGGCACATCGAAGTCCGATCTTTAAGAGGATCCTTTCCCATTGCTTTGATGTCTGCTCTGCCGTCCAAAAGACCCCATAAAAATGCTGCTTTCTTTGCGGCTCAGCCGGAGTATTTAATGAAGCGAAACCGAGTCGGCATTGCCCTTTCCGCTGTAGGCATTCATGCGTCCATCGGCAGCGTCTATGCCTGGAGCGTACTGACGAAGCCTGTGATGGCAGAGATGGGCATCTCGCTCTCGAGCACGACCTGGGCGTTTTCCATCGCCATTTTGTTTCTCGGGCTGTCTGCGGCGTTCCTCGGCAAGTTCGTTGAACGCATCGGCCCTCGTGCTTCGGGCCTCCTTTCCATGCTCTTTTTCTGTTCCGGTCTGATCGGCACTGCGCTGGCCGTTTCGATGAAGAGCGTCGCGCTCCTCTATTTCTTTTACGGTGCTATCGGCGGCATTGGGCTCGGCATCGGCTATATCACGCCGGTTTCAACTTTAGTCAAATGGTTTCCCGCTCGCCGCGGATTTGCCACCGGATTGGCCATTATGGGGTTCGGCTTTGCTTCGCTCATCGGCGGACCGCTGATGCAAAAGCTCACGGCCCTCTATGGTCTATCAGCGAACTTTCTCATCATGGGAGGGGCGTACGCGGTTGTCATGACGCTCTCCTCCCTTTATTTAATGCCTCCGAAAGCTGGTGAAACGGTTGATCTCACCAAGCTTTCCGACGATGCATCGGAAAAACTGAAGAAAGCCGCTGCCGCCCAAACCGGCAGACAGTACACGCGCCGCGAAGCCGTCCAGACCTGGGAATTTTGGTCGCTTTGGTGGCTTTTCTTCACCAACATCACCTGCGGCATCGGACTCCTCGCTGTTGCCTCTCCGATGGCTCAGGAAGCCGTCGGCATGAATGTTGCCGGTGCTGCCGCGCTCGTGGGCGCCATCGGCATCGTCAATGGTCTTGGGCGGCTCGCCTGGTCAACGCTTTCCGATTGGATGGGACGTGCAGCGACATACGTGCTTTTCTTTGTGATCGAAACGGCAGCCTTCTTTGCGCTCGCCCAAACCCCGTCAGAAGCCCTTTTTTATATCCTCGTTCTCACGATCATCAGCTGCTACGGCGGCGGATTTTCCTGCATGCCGGCCTTCCTTTCGGATTTGTTCGGTGTTCGTCAGCTCTCCTCCATTCACGGCATCATGCTGACGGCTTGGGCCTTGGCCGGCATTGCCGGGCCGATGCTTTTATCCGTCATTAAGGAAACGACCGGGAGCTACCACCAAACGATGCTGGTTTTTGCCGGTTTGATGGCGGCTGCCCTCGTGCTTTCCCTCATCTTGAAAGTGAAGAGCACCAAACACTGAGGATCGAGTTATTGGCCAAACGCGCTCTTTTTAGTCGAATGGTCGTTTTGATGCAGAAATAATCTTGAGGAGAAATGCATTCTGCACTGAAATGAAGCCCTCAATACCAGCTTGATTCAAATAGTGATGAGCTGAAAAGATGGCTTCAGCGGTACCGCAGATGTCTGCCTCAGCAGGCATGGACGGGAATGATTTCAATAATCGACAGACTGAACAACAATCGGCTCATGCAATTCGCATGAGCCGCAACAAAAGTGCTCCAGAAGCTTTCCAAAAGGCCGGCTCGTCGTCCTTGCGGCCGTCTTTGCCCGCTTGATGCATCAATTTTTTGGAGAGACCGTTCGTGCGCTTAATAGCGACGGCATTCTTACGGCTTTCCGCCCAACCGCAAATCGTTTTGTCCGCGCAATGTCCCGCTTCGCCCGGAGCTGGGGCTTACTGGTTAATGCCGCCCTCCTCCTGCGCTCTGGAACTAAACACCGATCCCTGCAGACCTTTTTTGGCGACATAGGCTTCTACCCACCGCTTCACGCTTGTCTGTGATGCCCCGGTCATTTCGGAAACTTCTTTAAGGGTATGGCCGGTCAGACGCAAACGGACAGCCTTCTCTTTGATGTAGCGGTTATAGCGAAAGAGCGACGGCGAAATTTCCGTTTTGAAAGTGCCCTTCTTCCAAGCGTTTGACCAGTCTTTGACGGTATTGGCCGGAATATTGAGCATCCTCGCAGCCCGCACGTACCCATACCCGGCTTCGAAGAGCTTAACGGCGCTTCCGCGGAGCTGAGCGGGATTGCAGTACTTCGGACGCAGCCGGTTGCGCACGGACTGTTCGGGCGGAGATGACGGAGCTGAGAACGGCATTTGAACCTCGCAATCCGAATTCAAGGTAAAAAAAAAGCCCGTCCCCCGCACAGGCGGCAGACGGGCGCGAGATGAGAGGCGGGATCGAACTGCCGGGCAGTCCGTCTCACCTCAGTTCATTGGTTGTTCACCCGCCTCCGCCGACCCTTGGAGTACGGCCGACGGAGGCTTGGAGCTCACGACTGAGGAATAAGTTCCTCAATTCGATGCGCGTTTTTAGAACGAGTAACGGAGGTTGGCGTTGAAGGCATTGTTCATGCGATCGTCGCCGCCGGCCGTCAGACCATAGTTGAGACCAAACGTCCAGGCGCCGTTCTGAGCGGAGACGCCCAGCGTGGCCTGAATCGGGTTGGTATCCACAACACGCGTCGTCACATCGTTGCCGTAGAACGAAGCAACCGCATCCTTGTCGCCGAAGGCCGGGACAACGGAGAGGTCAACCATCGGAGCGAGCTTCCAGCCGTTCACATCGAAATTGCCCGAGAAGGCAACACCCAACGGCAGCTGATAGACCGTCATCGTGTCGTAGTCAGCACCGAACTTGGAGTCGTCCATGTCGATGCGGCTCAGACGGATGCCGGCATGCGGCGTCACGTTGAGCGCGCCGAACTTGGCGAGGTACTCGGTGCCGAGGCCGAACGTGAAGACGTTGGCATCAAGCGATTCCTTGTAGGAACCGAGGATGTTGTTCGTCGACAGATCGTTGGAAACCTGGGTGTGGCCCAAGTCAGCCTTGACGTTGAAGTCACCGAACGTCTGAGCACCGTAGATGCTCACGCCATAGAAGTCGGCATCGTTGTCCACCTTGGCGCCAGAACCGACGGAGTTGCCGTCCGCCTGGCCGACGTTGAAGGCAACGCCCAGCGTACCGCCGCAGGCAGCGGTGTAGTCAAAGCCCAGAACGGCACCGTAGATGTCGGCTTCATAGCCGGCACCGTTGCCGTAAAGGCGCTTGGCTTCGTTGGTCGTGCCGAAGACGTCCACCCAGGGGGTGAAGCCTTCCGTGCGCTGCGCGGAGGTGCGGCGGCTGACGGCAGCCGTGACCTGATCATTGATGTCGAGCGCCGTCGTGAACGCGCCGCCCAGAGAAGCCATGTTCGTGGCAGCGTGTTCAGCCCCGACGAGCTGCGACACAAACGCGGAATCAGCCTGATTGACAAACGCGAGATACTCGGCGAGCTTGTCTTCCGTCACAAAAGCCGGAACATTACCATTAACAACGTGGTAGTTATCTACGAAGGTCTCTTCCGCCGTGTCAGCCTGAATCAAGCCGGCAGCGAGCGCCTGCTGATAGAGTGACTTCTCATAGGCATCGTAAATGTCTTCCATGCCAAAGATCAGCTTGTCGGCAAGCGCATTCTGGCCGAACTGAACGTTTTGCAAGGACGTCTTCATCGCGCCGACGGAGTTGTACGCGCTGTATTCGGCGAGCGTCACTTCGTTGACGTCAAAGACGATGACAGACGAATCCGCATCGGACTTCTTATAGAAGTCATCGGACATGCCGAAGTCGACATTGGCAGCAGTTACCTTACCGAGGTTCAGCTCGTAGACACCGGCGTCATTCTTTGCAAGCGCGGTGTTGCTGAGGTTCGTCAGCACGAGGTTGGAGATGCTGCCGCTCGCATCACCCGCAAAGACCCCCATTACCTTGTCAGGCGACGAAGCGCCGTAAGCAGCAAGGTCAATCACCGCAGCGCCGGAGTTGCCGACAGTCACGGAATCTCCGCTTGCACGCGTGGTCTCGCCAATCGAAATGGTGTTGGAACCCACATTGAGCTGCTTATCAATGTACAGGACGCTGTTGACGCCATCGAGACGTGCGACGGCATCAGCTGCCGCTGCCTGAGCCTTCGCGATATCGGAACCAAAGGCCAGCACAGCCGTTTGCTCGTCATTACCTTGCACGGTGTAGTTTGACTGGACCGTGAAGATTTCAGGCGCAGTTTCCTTCGGCGCAACGTACATGCTGCTTACAGCGAGTGCACCATAAACGGTCGCAGAACCGCCCGTAATGTAGTCAGCAACCGTTGTTCCTTTAACGGCAAGATTTGCGCTGTCTTCGAGGGTAATACCCTTCGTATTAAGCGCACCTTCCAGATCAACTGAGGTGGAGGCACCAATCTTGAGGTCGCGGTCGATGGAGGTCGTCTTCTCTTCATCGCCGAAGACAAAAGCACCCGTCGAAACCGTAATCGTCTTATCGGCGGCAACACCCGTGAAGAGCGCTCCGCCGTCTTTAGCGCCGGAGATCTTGACTGTTTCGTTAGCTGCGCCTGTAATAGTCACGTCTGCCTTGGCGCCATCACCCGTGAAGTTCAGGACGCCAAATTCAGTGTCAGCCGTGAATGCAGCCTCTGCCTTGTCGCTGTCAGCAACCGTGTTCGGCGTAATGACGCCGTCAACATCGCCTGCCGTGACATTCTTGCCGTCGGCTGCAACCATGCTGCCTTTTGTGAAGACGATTTTGCCGACAAGATTCTGAGCCTTCGTGAGCTGATCCTTCGTGTACGTCCCTTCATAAGCGGTTTCGTAGGTCGTACCTGTATCTTCGTCACTCTTCAGTGCCGTGCCGAAAAGCGTGGCCTCGGTGTATTTGCCGTCCTTCCCAGTGAAGAGATTGTCATAGGACGTATAAATTTCACCTTTGTTGGTGATGACGGTGTCCTGAATACCGGTAACGCCGTCAGCAAGTTTAATAATGACCTTGTCAACGACGAGCTTGCCAGCATTTTCGAACGTGGCATCACCATTGCTCAGGTAGAGATTGGAAACCGTGAGCGTTTTGCCTTCCGTAACCTTCAGGTTGCCGTTCTGGCCAAAGCTGATATCGCCGAAGCTGTAGTCAGCGTTAATCGTTACGACATTGGTCGTTTTGTCGTTAGTACCGCCCTTGCCGATCTTTAGTTTCTCAACAGCGGAACCGTTGTAAATAAGATCGCCGCCGTTCAAATTCCAAGCGCCAGTCACCAGGAACTGATCGTTTTCGTAGGTCTTGCCTTCTTCTTTTTTACCGTTAAAGCCAAGGTACTGGTTCGAGTTGAGGCTCTTGAGTTCGAACGTGCTGCCATCTTTGAGGGTGGTTGTGCTGACTTCATAATTCGCGACAGCTTTCCCTTCTTCGTCCTTCGTGCTGATATCGGTGGAGACTTTCGCGCCCTTATTAAGGGTAAGCGACGTTGCCGTCAGCGTACCGTTGTTGTCGAAAGTGGCGCCGTCACCAAGGGTGATGCCGCTCATCGAACTGAATGTAGCATCACCGTTATTGGTAAGAACGCCCTTCTGGAAATCAAAGGTGCTGCCATCCGCAGCCGTCAGCTTCTTGCCGATAGTGAGCGAAGCACCATCGAGCGTAAACTTGCCGCCCTTAAGGTCGAGCGTATCCGTGACGGCAGCATTGCCCTTCGTCAGGTTAACTGCAGCGTTCTCACCTTCAACAGTCAGATTGTCAACGGTCAGACTGCCGCCCTTAAGGTTGGCTTTAGCTTCGCCATTCGTACCACCGAGCGTCAAGTCACCGTAAACGTAGTCGCCCTTCGTGATATTGATGGTCGCACCTGCTTTGCCCGCCGTGACGGCGAGGTTCAGATGGCCCTTATCGTTGACAAAGCCATAGGTCTTAGCGGCATCGCCTTCGCCGACCGTCAGCACGCCATTCGTTCCGATAGCAAGTGAACCGCCGTTGAGGTTGATCGTGCCATCAGTGAATGTCAGCGCGAGATTGGTGTAGTTGCCTTCGTTTGCTGTAGCACCCGTCGTAACTGCCTTAAGCGCATTTTCGCCGAGTTCCGTGATTTCGAGTGAGCCGCCTTCGTTGACAGTGAGTGTCTCAAACTTGAAATGGTTTGTTGTATCAAAGTTGAGTACCGTCTTCAAGGTGCTGTTCAGTACAGCCGTGCCGACTTTAAGGAAGCCGGTATTGTCGAGGCCGCCGTTAATGGTCAGCGTGTTGACAGAGCCGAAATCGATTTTGCCGGCATTCGCTGCGGCACCTTCGAAGGTAACGTCTTGATTACCCGAAAGCGTGCCTTTGACATCCGTCTTGCCGGTGACGACGGTTGTATTCGTAACTTCAGCTGTCTTACCTTCGTCAACGACGATCGAGCCAACCGTACCGGCATAAGTCTGATCTGCAGCTGCAGCTGCAGTTTCATCAGCAGCGACTGCGGCGCCAGCCATCAAAGCGGCAACAGCGGCAGCAACGACGGTCTTCACGGCCTTGCCCTGATAGGAAGAAGCCTTTTCGCTCGTCACGACAACGCCGCGTGTGAGCGACTTGGCAACTTTGAATGTACGATTCATTATTCGATTACTCCAAGAGTGTTCTTACATCTCGTCAGCCCGACGCATGCGGGCTGCGAGGCAGTGCAAACAGCACTCCGAGCAGTCTATGAAGTCGTATGAATACGTATGGGGGGGGGGTAACCCTATGTTTCGCACTCATTTACATGGATAATTTCCGACATGTCTAACGATTAAACATTCGTGGTAGAAACCCTATACATCCACTTTGTTGTAAATTCACGACGCAGATAAACGCCGCCCGAAAACAAAACCAAGGGCCGCAAGCCCAATTGTCGTCACTGTCCCAACGCGTCAGGCAGGCCGTAAACTAAGGGCTGTGTCCGAAAACCGCCCTCTATGCGCCGCACTGATCAGTTCTGGGTTTATCCATCCAGGCATTGCTCAGAAAAATGCCGCGGCACCCTCGGCACAAAGTCAAATTCTCGATAAGGTGATGCATCCCGCAGGCAATCTGATGCTGACCGCGTATTCGCCAGGATCTGGTCTTGACAATATCCGTTCACTGCGTTTTCCGGTGACCAAGCAAAACCCACGGCATCATTGCAAGGCCGGCGAAGAAGCGACGGATGCGTATCAGCGCTTTCCTTTCAAGCCGTCATAAAACGGGGAGACTTGACTGCTCAGCTGATCGCTTTAGCCAGTCGCGAATCGAACTGCCCACGAAAAGGCCAGCCAGCCCTGCTGCTGCATCCAGCCAGCCAAGGGACAGTCATTCAAAGGAAGGAACACTCCCAGCAATCGGTTTCAGCAGCAGTGCTTTAGCTTCGCACGGTCTGAGTTTCCGGGACGCCCTTCGCATCCACCTGCGCGGTCATCTGAGTGCGCAGAGAGAGCTTCCACTCTGCAACTTTCCAGCCGTTTTTGCGGGCTGCGGATTCGAGCACTGCGTCCGGATTAACGCAAACGGTATACCCCGCGCGTTCAGCAAGCGGCAGGTCATTTCTGCTGTCGGTAAAGAAAAGCACATCTTCAAAACCGATGCCGGCTTCGGTGAGCCGTTGAGAAAGTCTCTCGACCTTTCCTTCCTGAAAAGTCGGTATGCCGACAATTTCGCCGGTACAGAATCCGTCTTTAAACGCGAGCTCAATCCCCATTGCATCGGTAAGTCCAAAGAGCTTCGCGATAGGCTTCACAATGAAAGCTGCTGAGGCCGAGAGCACACAGGCCGGGATATTGGCCTGCAGTGCGTTCTTCACCCATTTCTTGCCGTCTGGGAAGATAAGCGGCGCAATTTTCTTTTTGGCAAACTCCTGAGCCAATGCATGGAGTTTTTCCTCCGGAATGCTGCGGAACGCTCCGGCATGTTTTCTGCAGAAATCGCGGATGTCCAGTACGCCTTTGGCGTAGCTTTTCACCATATCGCGGTCGTACTGACGCCAGATAGGATCAGTGACGATCTTTTTTTCATAAAGAAATTCCGTCCATAGGATCGTTGCGTCGCACGCGATCAGCGTGTGGTCCAGATCAAAGACCACGAGCTTCGGGGGCCGGGACGTACCCGGAAGCATCAGCGGAAAAGCGGCCATGGCAGTTAATTCAGTTAAAAAGACTTCTAAAGCGGACGGATGAGGGATCGATAGTGAGAGTCATTGTGCAGAATTCATGCCCAATCAGCAAAGCCGATTTTGCCAATCGATCCCAGTGAAGTTGATGCAGGTCTATCTGACGGCAGAATTCATCTTTTTGAAACACGCTTCATGGCTGGTGACGGGCAATGAAAACGGGACGCAGCAGCCCGAAAGCTATTGCGTCCCATTTTTTCTGAAGTCGGCTGACGGTTCTAATCATCAGGCCGATCGAGCTCAATTGAGCGAAGTGCGCTCAGCAGCAACGCCGGAAATTACTGATCACCCCAGACTTCGTCGGCGATTTCGCGCACCAGGCGAACCTTCGCCCACTGCTCTTCTTCGGTCATGATATTGCCTTCTTCAGTGGAGGAGAAGCCGCACTGAGGCGAGAGGCAAAGCTGATTGAGCGGCACATATTTCGTCGCTTCTTCAATGCGGGCTTTGACGGCGTCCTTGTCTTCAAGTTCAGGGAACTTGCTGGTGATGAGACCGAGCACAACGGTCTGGTTCTTGATGAAGCGGAGCGGTTCGAACGAACCCGAACGGTCGCTGTCGTACTCGAGGAAGAACCCGTCCACATTGCAGTGCGAGAAGAGAATATCTGCCACGGGTTCGTAGCCGCCCGACGAGAACCAGGTCGAGCGGAAGTTGCCGCGGCAGATATGCATCGTGACGGTGAGATCTGCGGGCTTATTGGCCAGGATCTTGTTGATCACTTCAACGTAGCGCTTGGCAACCCAATCGACGTCAATGCCGCGTGCGGCGTAGGCTCCGCGCTTTTCGACCGAGCAGAATTCTCCCCAGCTCGTGTCGTCAAACTGCAGATAACGGCAGCCGCGTTCATAAAGCGCGAGCATAGCGTCCGTCCACGTCTGTGCAAGATCGTCAAAAAGCGCATCGGGGTGCTCGGCATAAAACGGGATAGGCTTATAGGTCTCACAGCGCACCGCACAGATGAGGTGCAGCATCGAGGGCGACGGGATCGTGTACTTGATGGGGGTGTCGCCGGCAATCGCCTTCAGGCGGTCATAAGCCTCTAAGAACGGATGATCCTTGGGGAAACGGATGCGGTCTTCGATCACCACCGTTTCAGCCTTGGGCTGGAAGCCTTCAAAATGCACCGACCAGTGCTCGGCCTTCACGTGATGCAGACCGGAAAGACCCGCGAGAAAGTCCAGATGCCAGAAGGAGCGGCGGAATTCGCCGTCGGTCACGGCCTTGAGGCCATTCTTCACTTCCTTTTCAACGAGATCCTTGATGAGGCGGTCTTCGAGCGCGGTGAGAGAAGCACGATCGAGCTTCCCGGCCTGAAAAGCGTGACGCGCGTCGAGCAGTTCCTTGGGGCGCAGAAAGCTGCCGACGACATCAGCACGATACGGGGGATTGACTTGGGACATTTTTCTTCTCCGGCATTGGGACGGATCCGCACTCAGCAAAGCACCCTGCTTCGCGGCATGGGGCGGACATCCTGTTGAAAATTTGGTGAATGAATTATGGCCTGCCTCAATTCGTTTCGGTCAGCCCAAAGGCATCTCTCGGACGTAATACCGCAAGCTTCGGCACAATTGCTGCGGCACGTATTCACCGAGGTAGGCGATGCCACCGCGCAGCCATATGCCTCATGGCCAGACCAAAGAGCACAGGGATGACCCAAAAGCACCACTCGGAAACGACCGTCGGGATCAGTGCTGAAACAGAGCTAAGAATGATGAGTCCGCCCGGCACAAACCCAAGACCCGCAAAGAGACTCGGCCGCCCGCCCGTCATACGGTGGTGCGCAATTCTGCGCTCGAGCATGCCGTCGGCAAAGAGCGCAATGAGAAAGACCCCCGAAAGGAGGAAATAGACCATTATTCGGGCCGTCCGGCGGATGGCGAGCAGCCCCATGAGCCGAAGATTTTCAATATAGGGCGACGCAGCCGCTCTCGATAAGCTCGTTCGAATCGGATCTGCCTCTCGTCTCGAATCGTTCTCTGACCACCCCGGGAGCCGCGTATGGGCGCCCTTCCCGAGCGTCGTCGGAAATAAGCCCTGGGTTCCGGATGCACATAGGGATCTCAGAGCATCCTCTGTCCACTGAGCCGCGAGAGATGCCCTCCCGTCCAAAACCTGCGCGGCGCCATATGCATCGGCATAAATCACCCGAATGAGCTGCTCGGGCGAAGTCCCGGCGGCGCCAAACCCGGCGGTGAAGAGCATAGCGGCTGTCCATAATCCTAAAAAGGCTCTCATTTCAGGCTCTCTCCTTTTTCACCATTGGAGTGACGTCTGAATACCGCCGACCGTTCGCTATTGAGGCACTTCCCGCGAGCCTTGAGGAACGCCCGCAAACGCCCGATGGGCGCAGGGGCTTTCGGCACCGGCGCATACAGATGAAGGCCTTCGAGCGCGGGATCGAGAATCGGCATGCGCCCTTTCCAAAGCCGGCCGCCCGAGAGCGACGCAAAAAATTCAAGGTTAGGCAATTGGCCTAGGGCTTCGAGCGGCACGACGGAATCGCGTCGGCCGCTGAGACTCGATGATGCGGCCGCACGGAAAGCCGGGAGCGCACTCGCGCCTGCCGTCGTCGTCACCGAGGCCGCTGTCTCCCAAATCGTCGTCCGGCCAAAAGCTTCAGCAATAAACTTTTGCGTTGCTTCATCCTTCGTGCGCAGCGCAATGAGGTTATTTAAATTGCCAAGCGCCATGCGTGCCTGTGCCGCAGAACCTAAGCGCGCTTCCAGATCGCTGATGGTCTGCATGGCGCACACGCACTGAAAGCCCGCCTCCATGCCTTTATTGAGGATTTCTATCAGCGGCGGATTGATGACGTTGGCGGTTTCATCCACAAAGAGACTCGTCCGCACGGCCTCCTGACCGCTTTCTTCCGTGTTGTAGCGCCGCCCGGCTGCGCCCGAAAGGTCTGAAAGCAAGAGCGCCCCTAAGGCCGAAGCCGTTTCGGCGTCGGGCAGCGCATCGAGCCCCAGATAGAGGACGCCCTGCATGCTGATCACGTCTTCGAGCGAAACGATGGGACGCGAATCATCGGTTTTGCCCGTGAGATCAAATTCCGGCGAGAGACTTTCGCCCAATGCGCCGGCCGTCAGCATGGAAAGTGCCGGAAGAAGCGACGCGGTGATCTTCGCATAATGCTCGCGGCTGTGGCGATAAACGGAGAGAAGCCCTTCGACCGGCGCTTCGGGCGTCTCGGGGCAGTATTTCGATCCTGGGGAGCCCGCAGTGCGCTCCCAAAGCGCCGCCATGGCAGCGAGCTCCAGCCCGCCGCCCGCACCCATCGGCACCCGGATCTCGCGCGACTGCTGCAGGAGAAGAGCCTCGAGGCGCTCTTCCCAAAAGGGGACGCGCTTACCCAAATCCTTGCGGAGCGCCGCCTCGAGGAGCTCCTCAATGCCGCGCTCGAGTGCCGCGCGAAAGCGCCGCAATGTGGGCGGCTCTCCCACAAAGAGCATGCCTTCTGTCATCACAAAGACCGCACGCCAGGCAAATGCGGTAAAAGCGCCGTCCCCGCGGGGGAGCACTGCGCAAATGCGGCTCGCGATTTCAGTGCTGCGGGTGTAGCTCCCCAGAGGGTTAAGCCGCACGCCGCGCTTTGGGAATGCCGGATGAAATTCGAGCGGCTCGGGCCGCCCGGCTGCGCGGCAAGCGCCGATGACGGCGCTTCGAAGGCGTTTGCTCGATTTGGGATCAATGACAATGACCGCATCTCCGCGCAAAATTGCTTGGCTCACGAGATTCGTGAGCACGACGCCTTTGCCCGTCTGCGTTGTGCCGACGAGGAGCGTTCCGCCTCCTAAGCTCGAGAGCGGCCGAATAATGCCGGGCTCTTCTTCTTTCCGTCCGCGCTGCCAGGAAGGACAGACGGGCGACGGCCCCACGCCGTGCAGGACGGGAATGCCGGGCGAAGCGTCAGGGAGCCCGGGGTGCTGAGTAAACCAATGACGCCAACGTTCGGGCAGCAGCATGCTTTTCCAGTCAATGCGCGTTAATTCATAAAAGCGCTGCGCTTCGACCGGTGTCCAGCGAAAGCCGAGTCCAAACCATACCGACTGAACGGGCGCTTCGGCCGGCGCATGAAAGAGCGTCCCTGAATCTGCTCCTATCAGACGAATCGCGGCCGCCCTCGTCATGCCCGTCTGACGAATGGCCGACCGGGGTTCATCGGGCGAGGGCCAAGGCGCCTCGAAGCTCCTCATCACGAGCGCCAGATCAGCAAAGCTCATGAAGGCCGGCGCATGGCCCGAGAGCCGCGAGCGTTCTTTCCAAATCCGCTTCGCCTCCGTGATCCGCTTGAGTGCAAGCCCGGCCGGAATGCCGCCCAATGCCAGTGCGGGGAAGCCCGAGAGCACTCCGCCGCTCCAAAGTCCCAAGGCAAAGGCCGAAGCAGTCACATGCCACAGAAGGGGCCCGACTTCCCAAGCGGGCCGCCAAAGCGCCAAACAGTCTGCAGAAGCTTCCGAGGCCGGCCTGAAAGACTTGGCGACCGATCCTCTTCTTTTGAGTAAATCCATAACATTAGTCATCGCTCACATTCCAATCCACAGCGCCTCGACGCCCTGCGCCGTGAGGCGCCGGCGCTTGTCGCCCTCCATCCGCTCACTCCCGCCGGCAGGATGCCGGCGAACGAGCGTGAGGGCGGCGGGGTTCAAAAGAAGGCCGGCCTCTACTAAGCCGTTCTGGTCCGCGCGGTGCCAAATCCAAGGGGCAAGCCCCGCATTCGCACCGGTGCGGCGCACCAGAATCGCTGAAGCGGAGAGGAACGCCCGCAGGCGATCAAAAGAATCTTCAAAAGCGCTTTCCGGGAGAAACACGCCGGAGGGATTGAGCATCGTGATTTCGGAAGTGAGCACACCCGAGTCTTTCAGGTGTTCCAACGCAGCCGAAACTGCATCGCCCGCCAAACCCGACTCAGCGCCCAGCCCAAGGATCCACTCGCAGTCGTCGAGCCGCGGCATCGGCATTTGAGGCTCTTCCATTACTCGAAGTTTCGGCTGTGAGTGCTCTGAATAGGAAGCATCGTCATCGGCCTCCGTCCCGTCGGCCTGCTCGAAGCAAAAGAGCCCGCTGTCTTCTTCGAGCTCGGTGTTTTTGGGTGGTTTTGCTGCCGAAACTTCTGGCCGCGGTATGAAACCGGCTGGATTCTCCGACATATTCATCCGTCGAGCACCGTCCGGACCCAGTGCCCGGGCAATGGGCTGAGCCGCTTTGGCGAGCCGCATTAAACGAGCGTCTGGAGCTCCCCAGAGTTCATTTGCGGTACGCGCGCTGTCAGCGCCGCTTCCCGAAGTCTCGGTTTCAGGAGACTCTGAAAGTGCCTTCACCGCTCTCGCCCTGTTCTGATGCTGCTCGGGGCTTAAGCGTGACTGTGCGGCGGCTGTGAGAAAGGCGGCTTCGAGTTCACGCGAGGGCCTTAAAGGAAGGGCCGCCGGTTTCTTCGGAAGTACTAGTTTTTGCGGCTTTATCGGCGCAGATGCTGTAAGCCCGAGAACCTCTGCAGCCGCAAAGAGCGCTGCCGCTCGCAGAGAGCGCTCTTCTCTTTCGTCTTCGTCCTGACCGTGAAGCGACAAATACGGCTCGGCAGCGGGATAAATGCCGACCGCGGTTTCGGCTAAGAGACACCCGCCCTGAGGCCATTCGAGCCACCAGCCGTCAGCCGCCCACCACAAACGCGGTTTTCGATGTGCTTCGGCTGAAACGGATGCATCCGGCTTCTCCGCCGAATCGTCCGTCGAATCCTCTGGTGACGCGCGCCTCTGTCGAACGGCAAATCCTTTTTGGCCAGCCTCATCCGCCGCGGCATCGACGGGAAGCACCTCACCCTCGGCGACCCTTTGAGCGAAAGCTTTGGAGAAAAGCGTTCGGCCTTCGGCAGACGATGCCAGGCGAAGCATCTCGCTCGGGAGCTTCAGCCCACCGCCAATGACTCTTCGGCGGCGGGCATCGGTCAAAATGCGGGCGAGGAGCCGCCCTTCTTCACTGCCCGCCGGCAGTCCCAACAGTTCGTCGTCGAGCGCCGCTTCCCAGCGCCGGTCAAAATTCGTCTCGGTGACGCTCATCCATTGCGTCTCTGAGGCCCTGGAACTCGAACACGCTCTCCGGACGCGCGCAAGGATGCTCCACAACGCCCGCCTTTTCGTTTCGCTTTTTAGGCGTGCACTGCTGATATCAAAGGGCTGCGCAGACGGCTCTTCGGCATTTTTCCCTCTTACGATTCGGCCGATCCGCACGCTGCGGAGCACGAATTCGGCCAAAAACTCCGTTTCGGGGGCCCAGCACTCCATCGGCTGCCAACGGTCTGCTCGTCCCTCGCCGGCTTCTGCGGTGATCTCGGTTATCGGTTCCCAGGCGGCAGCCAGCGCGCCCAAAAAGACCGTCCGACGGCGGGCCTGCCGCAGCTGATCGATTTCAACAGGATTGAGTCCGGCCGGCTGCGGCAGAGCAGCGGCGGCAGCTGCCGCGTCCCCCGTCAATGCCAATCCGCGGGCAAGGAGGCTTTGGCCGAACGCTTCATTGGTCCAAACCGCACAGTCGGCCGCAAAGGCCGTGAGCGCCGAAGCGCCCCAGGCATTGAAGTCTGCCCGGCCGAGCGAGGCTTCAATGCGGGACAAGGCTTCCGGATGACGGCGCAAAGCGGCGAGCGGATTGGCCGGACGGCATCGCTGTACGGGTTCACCGAACACCCCGCCGGCACTCCGCCAATCCCCGGCTGACCCATAGGCCGCTGATGGCTGCGGCCTTAAGCCGGGCTCGAGACAGGTGTTTTTCGTGCTGAAATGCGGAATAGGAATGGGCATCGTGACGGGAGTGATTTGGAGATAAAAAGGAGAAAAAGCCCGAAGCTTGGGGCTTATATAAAAAAAGCCCCGCCGAATGCCTCGTCCTCGGGTCCAAAGGACCGAAAACGGGAGGCATCCGAGCGGGGTGCGATGAAGCTCAATGTCAGAGAGGGTCGGCTGAACACGCCGTCAGTCCTCATTAAGGGTGGCGGCGCCGCCATTGGCGAAGCACGTCTAAGAGCGCGAGCGGAATTTCCGCAGCGTTTCTCACTACACGTGTTTCCTCTTCGAAGAGCCGGCGGCCGGGTAGCGTCTGATGCAGATTCAAGAGCACCGCCGCCGTTTCAATGCCGGCGAGCTTTAAAGCTGCTTCCTCCGCCCGACAGTCGTCCGCGGCAAAAACCCCATCGGTAAAGAGAATGAGGAGTTTCGTCGGCTCAGGACGGTTTCCCAGCGAAAAAAGCGACCAGAGAAGCGTTTGAGTGATTGGCGTCGGTCCCCTGGAAGGGATCGAAGCGAGCACCCTGCGCGAGCCGCCGGGCGGCGTCTCCCACTCGGAAGCGAGCATCTGGCCTCGGCCGGCGGCGTCCGGAAAGACAGCCGTTCGGCAGTGAATGCCTGGCGTTCGCTTCAAAGCTTCCTCGAGCCGGGCTGCCGCCGTCCGCACGATCGCGCCGCCCTCCACCCCCACGGATCCTGAAAGATCGATGAGGATTTGCACGGCGGCGTCGCAGGTGGGCGCCCGGCCTTCCCGCAGGAAGATTCGGTCGTCGCCGCAGACAGCGCGCTCCAAGAGATCATCGTCCGCGTCCCAGCCCGAAGCTGCGCCGCTCATTGGCACCGGCACGCGTCGGCGAAGCGCCTCGGCGTACTGCAATCCAAGATCTGACGTTTTGGGCCAAACCCTGGCGTAAGCACGCCGAGCCGTCTCGATTTCTGCGGACAAATACCCTTGAAGGATGTGTGAAGATGAACTGACACCATCCATCGAGCCGGCATTCGCTAATGAGGCCTGTTCGCAGTCTCGCGCGAAGGCCTCGGCATAGCTCTCCTCAGCCGCCGTCGGATCAAATTCCTCTTCGGACTTTGCCGTGATGGCCGAGAGGAGCTCTTCGAGCCCCGCTTCAGCATCGCAATACGATGCCTTCGGGTTAAGCGATGCCTCTCCTTCGGGCGAACTGCCCGACGCTGGAACCCACCCCGTCGGATCTAATAAACGCCTGAGGACGGCGTATTCCGCCGCCGGCGCAAGATCCTCTGCCGGTGAATCGAACCCATTGTCCGCCGCCGCACTCGCAGTCTCACTGCCATTGTCAAAAAGTGAAAGCTGAAGCGACGCCGCTCCCATACGGGGAGAGGAGCGCGCTTCATCTTCCGCGCTTAACAAGGCCGACTCGACTTGGGCGGTTTTCTCGGCCATCCGCATGCGGTCGCTGAGGAGCTCCACCAGGTCCCGGGCCAAACCGAGGCTTTCAGCCGTATTGGCGAGCGGGAGTCTTCCCATCACGAAACGAAGCGCCTCATCGAGGAGACCTTGCCCAAGTTTTTCTCGGGCCAATTGATCGGCTCGGACGAGTATGCCCTCAGGGAGCTTGACGTTCAAAACCTTAGCCTCGAGGACGCCGAGCATCCAGCCGAAAAAGAGCTCGGGGAGCTTGGTGGTTCCGTTGACGGCAAATGCCGCCTTCCCTGTCGTGCAGAGCACAGCAAAGAGTGCTTCACGCCAAAAACGGTACCCGCGGCACTCCGCCATTCCCAATGCGTCCACGCGAATATCTTCAAAGAGGTTGAAGAATGCGCTTACTCTCGGGTCTGAGTACGCCTCTGAACCTGCCGCATCGAAGTTCGTATGAACCACGTGACAGCGCTCATGAACGCCATGACCAAAGAGATAGATGGGCGCAGCCGGATGACTGAAGTCAATGGGCCCGAGCCAAATCGTGCGGCCGTCCGTCTGCGGGCGCCCTTTGAACTTGACGGCAATGCCGTCTCGTCTGCAGAGCGCCGGCAGCGCGAGCATGGCCATGATTCTGGCGGTATCGGCTGCGGCCGGACCGCCGGCGCCGAGTTCGGCGGCAGCATGTTCAAGGAGCGGTCTGGCCGCTCCCCAAAAACGCCGGCCCTTGAAAAGCTTTTCCGCTTTGGCGTTGACCTCGCGAAAGGTCTCCGCCAAACGGCGCTTTTCGGCGCCCTTGACTTTCGCGCGCAGCCCGTCCAAACGATTGAGCTCGGCATAAAGCTGAGCTTCTTCCGGCGTCGTCGGGTCTCCGAAGCGAGCTTCGGTGTAGGCGGGCGGGAGGAACCGTCGCTTTTGAGCGGCTCGAGCGTTTGGCTGAGCCAAAGGCCCGCACCCTCTCGCGGCGATGTGTTTGGATGGACGGTCTTCGTCGAGCGGCAAAGCGAACTGAACGCTGCCCATTGTCATCATGATGGATCTCCTATGAAGAAGTGGTCTGCGCTTTCATTTGCCGGGCAACCGATATTGAAGCCCTTCTCAACCCAAGAAATGCCCCGAAACCAGCGGTCAGGGGCATGCATGAGCTTTAAACGGCCTAAATAGGGCGCCTCGGCAAAGGGCTTCACGAAAGTGCGGGAGTCTCAGTGCAGGCCTTCGGTCTCGAGGACCGAGGTTTTCGCCGCACGGGGACCGAAGACTCCATGCGCATCTGCCGCAGTTCCGTGATTCGCTCGCCGAAGATCGTTTTGAGATACGTGACGAGCGCATCGCGCACCGGACGGTCGAGCGCATTGCCGACAGCGGTATCTGCCGCAGCGGCAATGGGATCGTCCGAGACCGGCAAATCCCCAGCCGCATAACGCAGCGTGAGTTCCGCGAATCGGCGGGCAGCGCGAATCGAGAGCGCAAAGGAGCGGTTCTCAAACCCCAGAGGGGATTCCGCTGCCTTGTACCTTGAGCCCGCTGCCGCACGCGCCGTGAGCGCACAGATTTCTTCGGCTGCGGCCTCACCCGCACGCACGACAAGATTCCCTTCGAGCGACGCCAGGAGCACACGCGCTTCGTCGGCCTCATGGAGTCCTTCGCATCGCAGGTGCCACATTCGGTCAATGACCGATCGGTCCTGAATCTGCCGGCCGAAATAACCGGCCGTGAGTTCCGTCGAATGCCCGCGGGTATTGTCGGTAAAGACAATGCGCGCGAGCGGATGACGGTCAATCACCTCGCCCGTCTGATCAATTTCGAGGGGAAGCCCTTCCAAAAGATCATTGGCGGAGACCCAGACTTCCGGCGGCGCCGCTGAGAACTCGTTGATAAGGAGTACCCAGCCGTTGCGCCATGCGAGCGCTGCCGGACCGTCGACCCAAGTCATGCCGCTGGGTCCGAGAACCCAGCGGCCGATGAGTTCTCGACGGTCCATCCGCGGCCGGGCCGTAAAAACCACGGCCGGCATCTGCATCACTGCACAAAATGCGAGCACCGAGGCTGTTTTGCCGGAACCGGCGGGTCCGGTGATGAGGAGCGGTTCTGCACCGCCCCAGTTCCACCAGCCGGCGATGCCGTCATACGCCTCGGGCGCAAAATGCCATCCGCGCGGGAGTTCCGGCACGCGCAGCGCACCTTCTCTCGTGAGATCGTCTCTGACATAACCCCTGGCAGCGGGATGCGCCTCATCGCTGAGGTGCAGCCCAAAACGGCTGGCCGGGAGAGCTTCGATTTCCTGCTTCATTGATTTTCTCCAAAAAGAAAAACCCCAGAGCGCGTACGCGCCTGAGGCGAGCTTCGAAACCGAACCTGTCCTGCGAGGGCGAACGCCCTCAGGGGTTCAAGTTGTATTGATGTGCACGGATATTGACCGGAGTCTTGAAGGCCGTGCGTCCTTCAGCTGTAAGCGTTTTCAATATTGCAGGAGTTGCGCGGATTTTGCAAGTGCGGCAGCAGAGCTTCGTGAATCGCTGAGGCCGGCAGGCTTTTAAACGGCCTGCCGGTTATTGAAGCCGCTCAGTCTGCTTTGGGGAGTTCGAGCTTCGCGCCGTCGCGCCAGATGCCCGTCACCCGAAGTTCGGCGAGCTTAGAGGGCGCCGTCATGAAGGGATTCCCTGAAAGCCGAATGAAGTTTGCCCGGGCTCCCGGTTCAATAACGCCGATTTGGCCGTTTTCGGGCATGACAAGTGCGGCGCGGCCGGTGTAAAGCGCGAGAGCCGTGCCTACAGACACTGCCTCATCAGGCCCAAAAACGCCGTCGTCGGCGTCGCGGCGCGTGACTGCGGCGGCGAGCGAAACAAAGACGCTGTCGGGATCCGCCCAGGTCGTGCACGGCGCGTCGGACGACAAAGCAAAGGCATCCAAGCGTTCGGCGATGCTCTTGACTGGATAAGCCGCGTTGAAATCGGCGTCGGAAAGCGATGCACGGTAGCTGCGCCATTCGGCAAACGGAAAGATGATCTGCGTGGTGAAAGCGGGCTTCAAGCGCATCTGATCAATGCGCTCGAGCTGATCGGGCCGCAGAAGACTCGCGTGCTCGAGGCGAACGCTCGGAACATCCGCGAGCCACGGATCGACATCCGAAAGCCAGTCGAGCACGGCATCGATTGAACGGTCTCCCATGATGTGAATCGAGAGCTGCACGCCGTTTCGGCGCGCATAAGAGAGTGCGGCGAGGAATACGGGTTCTTCGAGCGTCATCATGCCGCAGGGATAATCGAGCTTTTCGCCCTCAGCGGTTTTGTAGGGGTTCCGCACGGCCGCCGTTTTGCCCGAAATTGAACCATCGGCAAAGAGCTTGACGCCCGCATAGCGAACCGGGCCCCGCAGTTCATCGGCACGAAAGTCCGGCATGCCCGACGAGTCTTCGCCGCCCTGCCACACGGCATAGAGGTTGAAGTCCACAGGCAGACCGCGGCGGCAGGCCTCGCGGTAAAGCGTCAGGGGCTCCGGGTCACTCCCGCGCATGACCATCATGTTGGTCGTGGTGAGAATGCCGTGCGTTAAGTAATGGTCTTTGAGCTTTAAGAGGGATTCAACGGCGCTTTCGAACGTTTTGGCCGGTTTAGCGTGCGCCTCGAGGAACCGTACGGCACCGAGCTCAATCAATCGGCCGTCAGGCTCCCCGTTTGCATCGCGGCCGAACGCGCCGCCCTCCGGATCCGGCGTGTTTCGGTCAATGCCGGCCATCTCGAGGGCCTTGGAATTCACGACCGCGGAGTGATAGTCGGAGCGCCGGATGAAGACCGGCCGGTCAGCTGAAACCTGATCAAGGTCATCTTTGAGCGGTGTGCGGCCCTCAGCGAGGAGACTTTCGTCATACCCCCAGCCTTCGATCCATCCCTCCGGATGCTTCGCAGCCATTTTGCGCAGAGCGCTCTGGAGTTCCGGTATCGAACGGACTGTCGGCGGCGTACAGGCGGCCGCTCCCATTGTCATGGCCAGACCATCGGGATGCGCATGTGCATCAATGAAGGCCGGCATGACAAAAGCGCCGCGCATATCGATCGTGACGATTTCAGTGCCGTCAGGCGCCGGTGAGTCGTCGGCAATAAAAATACCGTCTTCAACCGTGAATTCCGTGAGAAACGGTTCACCGGTACGACCCGGAAAGGCACAAAGGTTCTTATAGTGAATTCGCGACATGACTGATGGTCTGGGGAAAAGCTTCCCTGCCCGCTTTATGAATGTTGGCGGCGAACGCACAGAGGCGTCCGCTATGATGACGCAGATTCTACTCAGCCCAATCTTTCGTGCATCCGACTTCACCGTCAACGTGAAAAACTCTTTGCCGCGATTCAACCTGCATCAGAAGATTTCTCTACTGTGGAAATGCGTAATTCGATCTGAAGAAATCGATTCGCATTGGAGAGCCTCGGGAGTGCCAGCGATCCTGCTGCTGACTGGACTGCATGAATTGAAAGAACCTCTGAACATTCATTTCAGCGGCTGCCGGCAGTTTGAAGCCATAAGCCGGCCGCTGCAGTCTGGAGATCCTCGATGAATCATCCTGCCATTGCACGCCGCAGTCTGCTCACAGCTGCCGGATGCGCATTGCTGCGGCCTGCAGCAGCCTCGTCGGGGCATGAACGCCTGCAGAACAATACTTATGCGGCCGACATCATCGTCATCGGTTTTGGCGCAGCCGGCGCATCAGCTGCCATTGAGGCCGCACGAGCTGGATCGAGTGTTCTAGTTCTCGAAAAATCTCCCCAGAAGTCTCACTGTTCCTCTACCCGAATGTCCTCGGGCATTTACCTTTGTCCCGACCGAGGCATCAATGAAGAAGTCCTTGCTCAATATATAGCGTCAACCTACCTGCCCGACGGAGGCGTTTCCTATCGGGAAGGAAAGATGGATCCGGATTTGACTGCGCTTGCTCGAATATGGGCCAAGCTGGGGCCGCAAACTTATGAATGGCTCCACAGCTTGGATCCGGACTTTCGGCAGGCGACTTCGGCGCTTTTCACAACGCCGCGGTTTATGCGCCTTTGGGAGGGCTACCGCCCTCACCTTCAAGGGCTCATCGCGACTTACGGCAGATGGAAAGGTTTTCAGCACAGCACGTTCGGCTCCCCAAAATTGGAAACCAGCGGCGGAGAAGCGCTCTATGCCTGTTTGAATGAAGGCATCCGATCCGCGCCAGGCATTTCGATTCGCTATGCCTTTCAGGCAACGGAGCTGATTGCCGACGGCGATGCCGTCATCGGCGTGCGTGCAGTTTCAGAGAACACCGAACATCAGTTTCTGGCTCGGCAAGCCGTTATCCTCACTTGCGGCGGCTTTGCTTTTAACCGCACAATGCGCGCTTCACTTCTCCCAGCAAGCGGAAATCAATTTTGGGCAGCTTCGAGCGCCCCGGAAAATACGGGCGACGGCATCGGTATGGGACTTCGCGCCGGTGCAGCACTCATTGCGTCCTGCAGTTACTTTGATCGATTCTGTGCGCTCCTGCCTCAAAAGTACAACGGCATACGTCTGGGCGTACCGCTCAGCTGTATCGGAAGCCCTCACTCCATCCTCGTCGACAACTTTGGAAGACGCTTCACCAGCGAATCGGAGCTTCGCGATCAGGAGCAGCACTACGGGTTCTATCAGGAACTGCTTCAATTCGATCCTGCAACGCTCTCATTCCCGCGCGCTCCGGTCTGGCTGATTTTTGATCACGCTCTGATGCTGAACGGCCCGCTCGCCACGCTCGGCGAAGGTTCGACCGTCAGCGGCCTGACGACCTGGTCAGAAGACAATCTGGAGGCCGTGCGCAAGGGATGGATTTTGACGGGCGAAACCATAACGGAACTGGCCCAAAGCATTGCCCGGCATCCCGACAATGCATCCAGGCTTTCAGCTGAGCTGCTCCAAAAAAGCATCTCTCACTTTAACCGCGCCGCTCAATCGGGATTTGATGAACAGTTCGACCGTGATCCCAGTACTTTGGAACCCATTGCTCAGGCACCGTTTTACGCGATGCCTGTATCCATTGATGTGCCTCATATGGGGGCGGGCCTAAAAACGGACCGCAACAAGCAGGTTCTGCGCTGGGACAATACCCCGATTGAGGGGCTCTACGCCGCGGGAGAAACTGCGCCGGTCAGTCAATTCGTTCATGACCGCGGCGGCCATCTTTCTGAATGTTTGGTATTTGGGCGTCACGTCGGCCGCATTGCCGCCGCGCTGCCAAAGCGAGGCCGGCAATGAGAATCCGCAGCCTGAAGCACAAGCAGCTGATTGCTTTGGTGCTTATCGCCCTGACGCCGCTCTTCGCACTCACTGCCTCGATGTGGATGCAAGCCCAAAACAGCAAGGAACAAGCCGTTCAGACTTATCAAGGATATGCCGATACCATTGCCATCGCTCTTGAAAAGGAATTGGATCGTCAGAAAGAACGGCTTGAAGAAGCTGCCGTTGCCGCAGGCCTGCTCTTTAGCTCCCCTGATAACGCTGACATCAGGGCTTTTGAGCAAATTCTTTATATTACGTCTGGCCGATACAGCTCCAGCATCGCAGTGAACGTCAGCGGCCAATTGCTCGCCTATTCTTCTGCGCTCACGCCGGATCAGGCCGAAAGCATCATCACGAATCCGTCCGAACATTGGTTTTTCCGGCAAACGATCCGGAGCGGCCGGACAACTTTAGGGGAAGCGAACGATTCGAATTCAGGTGCTTATGTCTTCATTGGAACGCCCGTTTTCAGCCGCAGCATTTATCCGCGAATTGATGCGGTTTTGATTGCTAAAGTCGACTTGCAGAAACTGCTGGAGACTGCAGCCGATGCTTATATGCCGGCGAATGCTTCCATTACGCTCGAAAGCAACCGCAGCGAGCTCGCTTCGCTGGGACGCAAGCCCCACGCGAATGCCATTGCACTATCTGCAGCAATGACAAATTTCCCATGGAAAATTGAAATAACGGCTGAACAAGCCGATATTTTGACTCGCCCGAATTTAATCTCACTCTTGGGCACGCTCGTTGTCATTTTCGTCTCAGCGATATCCTTTCTTTTCGGCCGTGCCTACATCAAGACGCTGAAGACTTTTTTTGACGAACTCTCTGCATCCATCGGCATATTAAGTCAAGGGAAGCCGCTCCCTGCAGCTGTCGGCAATCTCGAACGCGTGTCCGAAGCAAAAGGCCTGCTCACACAGTTCCGAGAAATGGCAGACCATGTCGTTAAAAGTGATCTTGCCCTGCGTGAAGCCAATGCGCACTTAGAGCGTCGGGTTAAACAGCGCACAGCAGATTTAGAGCGGCGCAATCGGGAACTCTCTGCCATCAATCTTCTGCTTTCCCCTATAGCGCAAAGCCCAAAAGACAATGATGCCCGCGTATTTTCTATGGCTTTAGAACGATTTGGGCAGGCCTGGGATTTAGATCAAATTGTTATTGCGGATGGTGAGCATCATTGTTCGAATCGCGAAGTGAAAGAACACTATCAAACGGTTACTCCGCTTAAAGACGAAAAAGTGCTTGCGGTCCGGTCCTCATATCCAATGAACCCTGAGCTCCAAGAAGCCCTTGAGCGGTTTGCTCGATTCATTGACATTGTGCTCGACAATAAGCGCCTCTATATCGACATCAGCAAACAGCACGCTGCATTGACCGCAGCGCTGGGAGGCATGGCGGAGGGATTCGTTCTATTCGATAAAGACGCCAACGTCATTTTTTCCAATGAGAATTTCCGCAGATTTGCTTCTGATTCACTGCAGCTCAATCTTGACAAGTCATCGCACGAAATCTTTGATTTCCTGAATCATTTAAGTCCGTCGTCAGCAGCGCGTGAAAGACCGTCTTCAGCTCAGAATGACGTCTTGGAGCTGATAGACAAAGACGCTAAACGCAGACATTTCAATCTCTCACGATTGACAGTTCATCTTTGCGATTATGACCATCATGTGTTCGACGGACTGGCGGTCCTTGTCCGCGATATCACCAATGAATATGAGGTCAGCCGACTTAAGGATGATGTCATCGGACTTGTTGCGCATGAGCTGAACAATCCCGTAGCCACTATCCGCATCGGTTTGGAAACACTCATTAAACGCAATAGTCATTTGAGTCCTGCGCTTCGTCTCCAGATCACAGAAAATATGGCCAGTGATGCCCTTCGGCTGCAAAATTTAATCACGGAATGGCTAAATATTTCTAGATTAAACAGCGGCGTTTTATCCTGCAAAATGGAAAGATTGGATGTTGTTGGATTAATTTCGCAGCAAATTGATGAATGGGAAAAACAAACTGAAATGACCGTTCAGCGGCTTTATAAGTTCTCCCCGCTTTATACGATGGGCGATGCTGCCCGTCTTCGTCAGGTGTTAAGAAACCTATTGGATAACGCATTGAAGTATAACAACAAAACCCGTCACAAAATTTCAGTGTCTGTCAAACCGATGAATGCAGATATTATTGTGGACGTTCAAGACAACGGCATGGGTATCGCTGCGGAAGATCTGGAGAAAATATTTGAGCGGTTTTATCGAAGTGAACGAGCTCAACAGCAAACACAGCAAGGATCCGGCCTCGGTTTAGCCATCTGTCGTGCGATCGTTGAAAGATTTGGCGGAACGCTAACGATAAAAGATACAGCGCTTGATATTGGATCCACCTTCAGAGTAACTCTGCCGCTTCTTTCAGAAAATTAATAAATTGAATGAGATAGTCATGAATAAGCGCATACTTTTGGTCGATGATGAACGAAACCTCAATCAATTGATTGCAACCAATCTCAAATTTGAGGGTTATGAGACTGAATCGGCATATTCGGGCATTGAGGCTATCGATAAATTAGGACGGTTTTCGCCCGACTTGGTGGTATTGGACGTGATGATGCCTGGCATGGACGGGTTCGAAGTGCTCGAACATCTGCGGCATGTCTCTTCGATACCCGTCATTCTGCTGACGGCCAAAAATCGTGTGGATGACCGCATCCGCGGCCTGTCGCTTGGTGCCGACGATTATTTGGGCAAACCCTTTGCGATTGACGAACTGACCGCACGCATCGAAGCTGTCCTGCGCCGCAGCAGGCCCAGTCAGCCCGAACCTAAAGAACCGGAAGAAACACTTGCCTTCGCTTCGCTGAAATGCAACTTGGCTCAGCATTCGGCAAGTGCCAACGGTATTGAGCTGCCGCTGCAAAATCTGGAGTACCAACTGCTCATTTGCCTCGTGAAAGCGGGAGAACGGGTGCTTTCCTACAATTACCTTCTTTCGTCGCTTTGGGAGGATGACCGAGGCGATATAGCTACGCTGCGGGTAACAGTTGGCAAACTCCGCGGAAAAATGAAGCAGGCTTTAGGATACGATCCCATCCTTACCGTTCACGGTATTGGATATCGGCTGCATACTCCAGCCAACAACCATCCAGACTTTAAAAATAAAAGTCTCTAGAATTTCTGCTTTTTAAGTTTAATAAATTCAACCTTGTAAATTATTTATTTTATATATACCAATTCAAGCATAATTTTGTTCATTTCGCCGCCAGCCGAATCAAAGAGCGACCCTCACCTTAACTGATTAATATCAAAAATTATTACTTCAGTTTATATTCTGTTTATCATTAAATTAACATAATTTAGAATCAATTTATTTCCTGCTTCTATAGTTTTAAAAAAGAGCAAAACTTACCACGTTGCTCATTTTCCCTGACCCAACCTATTAGAGAAAGCAGGAGACTATCTTGAAGCAGATATTCGCAGCTTGTGCTGCCGTCGTATTGGTCATGGGCGTCACCGCTCCGATCCATGCCGGCACACCGTTTTCAATCAAACACAAGGGGGTTGACTGCGCGGCTTGCCACAAAACGCAGCCCCCCGCGCAGCCGGCCGCTCAGGAAGCCTGCATCGGCTGTCACGGTCAATACAAAGGCAAGGCAATACCTAATGCCGACTACAACCCGGACCGCAACCCCCGCCGTCCGGTCGTCGAGGTCAATCCGCATGACTCTCACCTGGGCAATGTCCGCTGCACGCTCTGCCACAAAGAACATCAAGCCAGTCCTAAAACGGCGTGCTATGAATGCCACCAAAACTTCATTTTGAATGCGAAATAACGAGGAATACGAGAATGAAGACTTTTAAAATTGCGGCTCTCTGCCTTTCGATGGCCGCGGCAGCATTCACCGTACAGGCCAAAGAAGTCAAATACGAAGCTGACGTTGCAATCGTCGGCGGCGGCCCTGCCGGTATGGTAGCGGCGGCCTATGCAGCCGAAAACGGTCTAAAGCCCATACTCGTTGAAAAGCTTCCCGGTGTCGGCGGCAACCTCATGATGCTTGAAATTACCTTTGGCCAGAGGACAAAATTCACGGATCAGGATCAGGTTTATTACCCGTCCGATGAACTGATTGCAGATTTCTTGGCATACAGCCATTACATGGTGAACCCCATTATGGTCCGGCGTTTTATTGAACGTTCCGGCGAAAATATCAAATGGCTCACCAACCGCGGCGTAGAGATTGTTGGCAACACGGCCACGGAACTGAACGGCCGGCGCGTCGGACATATCTATAAAAACGTTTTCCCGCACCGCAATTTCATCGAAGCCATGCGGAAAATTATCTTGGACAATGGCGGACAAATCATTGTTGAAACCCGGGCCGACAAGCTCATTCAAAATGCCGACGGCCGAGTCGTCGGCCTCCATGCCAAGAACTATTTGAATGATGATGTGATCGTTCATGCCAAGGGCGGCGTCATTCTCGCCGCTGGCGGATACGGCGCAAATCCTAACCTTTTGAAGCTCCTCAACCCTGACATGCCGGCAGACACGCCTATTACCGGCCGCAAGAACAGCACGGGCGACGGGATTCAGATGGGCATTGATATCGGTGCTAAGACTGCCGGCGGCGAGGCCTTTATCTCCGAAGGCGCACTGCCTTATAAGGTTGATTATCGTGAGGTTATCAACCAAAAGACCTGGATCGCAGCTAATGTTTTGAATAAAGGTCCGAGTCTGCAGCTTAATCAGAATGGCCGGCGCTTCTTCAATGAAGGCCTTAGCGGCGACTTCTCAGTGAGCGGCAATGCTTTGCGCATCAACGGAAATTATCTTTTCACGCTCGTCGATGATGACGAAAAGCGCGATTTGGAGACCGGTTCCGGCGCAGTGTTCGGCTACTTTGGTCATGCTCTTCCCGGCGATAAGATGACGGGCCTCAGCAATCTTTTTTCCGGCAAGGGGCGAATGGCTGAAGTTGCCTTTGTCGGCAGCACCATTGAAGAAGTTGCCAAGAAAGCCGGTCTGGATCCCAAGACCGTCCGTGCTACGGTCGATCGCTACAACAAATTCTGCGATGAAGGCGTCGACTCCGATTTCAACAAAGATCGCCGTTATCTTCGACCTGTCCGCAAAGGCCCTTTCTACATCGTCAAGGGACAGCACACGATTTGTGATACCGCCGGCGGCTTGCTGGTCAACGAAGATGCTCAGGTTATCGGTAAAAACGGAGATCCGATTCCTGGTCTTTATGCTTCCGGGGCGATGGCAGGCGGCAAATACGGACCTTCGTATGTGTATAACGTCGCAACCGGTTATGCCTCAGCCAGCGCAATGATGGGCGGAACGTTTGCCGTCCAAGACATCGCTAAAAAATCTTTCAATCGAAAAATTGTTTATACCGCTGATCTGCCGAGCAAAAAATAAAGAAAGCCATCGATAAACTGAAATGGTGAAAGCTTTTGAACGCCTTCCGCATTAGAGCGCGGCTTGACCGTCTCAGGAGCTTTCCCTTGAGAGACTAACCGTACAGACTATTTTTGTCTTCAGCAGCTAAAGTGTTCGACATAACACTTGAATGTCGAAGACAGACGCAATTGTTTAGACGGAATTCGTCGCAATATCGGCTTGTATCAAATATGATACAAACACTGAGATATCAGCAACAACCTCTTCTTGCCTGCGGCGCTAACAGTTTACATTTACACTCAAAATTCTTCGGAATGATAGTGCAAAGAAATGTATGACAGATCTTGTATACGCAGAAAGAACAGGACATAATTACGGCCTGATCCGGGCGGTGGGTTAACCGCAAGGTGACCCAATCGGAGCTGCCCGGGTCAGACCGCCACCCTATTGTCGTCGTCAATTCCCCGCTAGTCCGCCAGCATGCGTCTATGCCGGACTTTTTTTGTTTTGCACAGTACCTCGCTCAATGCCTGTGAACATGCGCCGGAATGATGTTGATGCTCCCATGCCGAATACCAGGTTCGGCAATCAGTTTGTCTGCAAAAGCCCGAACTTCTGCCACAGTGCCCTTAAGAAAAACCGCCTCCATGCAGTCCTCATGTCCGATGTGCGCATGCATCTGGCTGATGACCAGATCGCCGTGTTCATGCTGCTCCTGAGTGAGGCGCATGGAGAGCTGTCTTTCGTGATGGTTGTAGACGTAGCTCACTACGGCCACGCAGGTCGCGCCGGCAGGCGGATCGGACAAGGTTTGAGAGGCTTCTGCAGCGCGAATTAAATCGCGAAAAGCTTCGGAACGGTTTTCATAGCCGCGTTCAGCAATCAGCTGATCAAATTTTGCCGCCTGATCTTCGTCAAGCGAAATGGTGATGCGCTGCTTCATCGTTTGCCAAGCTCCTTTGAATACCGTTTCTGTCCTGTCATGGCCTGCGTACCGGGCGATTCCAGTCTACACATTTTATCTGCAGCGGATATGGTCGACAAATTACTGCATTTTCACCATCAAAAAGGGTCATTTCACTGCAATACGTCATCAACTAGTCCCCTCCGCTTAGTCCTCTGCGGCAACGGACAAATTCTGCTCAGTTTCTGAGTATTTAAATCATCCGATTCACGCACGAGGGTCGGCCTCAACCCTATATTTCCCTCATCCCGCAGCGTTTTCTGCCTGCCAGGTCTGCGGTTCGGTTTCATAACTTCATCGCTATATTCCTCTAGGAGCATCTTGAAATGACCAAGAACTTCTTTGTGCGCACGGCTGCTGCCGGCATTGCCGCACTTGTTCTCTGCGGATCCGCCGTCGCCGACACCTGGCGCGTCGCCACGGAAGGCACCTTCCCGCCGTTTGAGTTCTACAACTCCACCACCGGTGAGATTCAGGGTTTCGAGGTCGATCTTGTCCGCGAAATGGCTAAGGTCATGAATAAAGACCTGAAGCTCGAAACGATGGGGTTCGATGCCATCATCCCGGCCATTCTCTCGGGAACGATCGACACGGGCGCAGCCGGCTTTTCCATCACGCCGGAACGTGCCAAGCGCGTACTCTTTACCATTCCGTTTTACAAATCCGGCCTGACGATCGTCGTGCCTAAGGGCAACCCCAAGAACATCCAGTCCTTTGACGACCTCAAGGGTAAGAAGATCTCCGTTCAGCTCGGCACGACTTCCATGTCCTTCGCTAAGAAAATTCAGGACGCCCAAGTCACGACTTTCAACGGCGCTGGGGATGCGCTTCTCAACATGATCGCCGGCAATGCCGATGCGGTGATCAACGATAAGCCCGTCACCGACTACATCATGACGCAGAATAAGCAGATCGCTGAAAGCTGCCTGCACTTGAAGCCCATTGCTACCGCTGACCTTTTCGCCATGGTCACCTCCAAGCAGAACACCAAGCTCAAGGCCGAGATGGATAAGGCTTTGAAGCAGCTTAAGGCCGACGGCACCTTCAATAAGCTCCATGAAAAGTGGTTCGGCGTCCCGGCCGACCCGGAACTGCCTTAATTTAACGCCCAAACTTCTGAATTCCTTCAGAAGCGGATTAAAAACGGACAGCCTCCTTAAGCTGTCCGTTTTTTGTTTAAATACTTTCCGCGTGCCGCAGGAAAAAGTATTAAAGCTCAACAGTCTTCAATCGTCGACCAATGCTTTCTGCCAGTCGACATAACTGCGTCTTTTTTTCCTGAAAATCAATATATAAGGCATATCGCCCAGCCTTTTTTCGAGTACCTCAAAACTTTGTGCAATTGACCGCATTCATCCGTTCAAAGACCGGTATAGTCAAATCACGGATGAAGAAAGCACCGCTTTAATGCCGCTTCCCTGAAAAGCTCAAAGCTCGTGGCTTTCATCCAATGCAGCTCAAACAAAAGGAACCCAAAATGAATTTCAAATCCTTGTCGCTTCTTGCCGCCGCCGGCCTCTGCACGCTCTCACTGTGCGGTTCCGTCTCCGCTGCGGAGCTGCGAGTTGCGACCAATCCGACCTTCCCCCCGTTTGAGTTCCAGGATTCCAACACCGGCACCATTCAAGGCTTCGAAATGGATCTTGTCGCTGAAATTGCCAAGAAACTCGGCGATACGGTGAAAATTGACAAGATTACCTTTGACGGCATCATTCCGGCCATTCTCTCGGGTTCGGTTGATCTCGGCGCATCGGGCTTTTCCGTGACGCCCGAGCGCGGCAAGCGGGTGCTCTTCTCGCTCCCCTTCTATAAATCCGGCCTTACCATTCTGGTACCGAAAGCCAACAAAGCCGGCATTACAGACTTCGATAGCCTCAAGGGCAAGCGCATTTCTGTTCAGATCGGCACAACTTCAATGCAGTTTGCAAAGAAGATTCCCGGCGCTGAAATCACCACCTTCGATCATGTGGGCGACGCCGTTCTCAATATGATGGCGGGGAACGCCGATGCGGTGATTAATGACAAGCCCGTCACCGACTACATGCTCCACACCAATAAGTCCATCGCTCAAGGCACGACGCATCTCGCGCCAATCGCTACCGCCGACTACTTCGCCATGGTCGTTGCTAAGAACAACACGAAGCTCCAGCAAGATATCAATGCTGCGCTGAAGCAATTGAAGGCCGAAGGGACCTTCGACAAGCTCCATGAAAAGTGGTTCGGCATCCCGGCTGACCCGGAACTGCTCAAGTAAACCATTCTCGTGAAGCATCAAAACAGAGGCTCTATTCGTTAGTTTGGCGAATAGAGCCTCTGCTGTTTTGAGCCTGAAGACCATCTCCCGCAGCAGGCTGAATCCATTGTGCCGCCGGAGAGTCACCGGCATGGTCACCAAGTCCAGCGAAGCTCAGCCGAGGCCGCACCGGCCGAATGCGCGCTCCCCATCGTTTCGCCGTCGAGCCGCAGCGCGGCAGAAAAACCGCTCTTGCGGAGGAGCTCGAGCGAAACACTGCCGGCCAGACGATTGCGTTCCGGCCAATCCATGGAACGAGCGGTTTCACCCGTCGCCCCGGCTAAGCCAAAGGTAACATTGCCGGCGCGCTCCGTAAGCTCCCTCGTCCATTCGAGGCTGACGCTCCAATTCCAGGCATAGTCCGAAAACTGCGAGGGAGCCGGCACATTCACGGTCAGCCCCGCGCCGGCAGCTGCCGAATGCAGGACGGAGCGGCGAATAGAGAGTGCTCCCGTTCCGGATTCCGTCAGTGTCGGCGTGCGAAGCACCGTACCGGTCATAAGCACGTGCGGGAAAAACTCGACGTCCGATTCGCCAAGAGTGCCCAACCAGCCCGTGCGCAGGGCCCCGGAGAGCGCATAGATCGTTTCATCGGATTTAATCCTGCTGAGGCTTTGCGCTAATTCGACCGTGCGGCTGCGCTCGGCCGAATAGACGCCGCCGCGAAGCTGACCTTCAAACCGAAGACCCGAAGCTAAAGTTCGTCCGAGCTTTCCGCCCAGCCAAATGCCCTCCCCGCGGCTCGTGCCGTGCTCGGGGCCGGCAGACGTCTCCAGGTGTCCCATTGCAGCATAGACCGCTGTCTGCGTCTCACCCCATAGAAAATCGACGCCTAAGACCGCTCCGGTCACATTTGCTCCCGCTCCCCCGTCCGAAAAATGCGCGGCGAGCGGCACCGCCCACACCTGACGCTCTCCTTCCTGCGTGGTTTCGTGATGAGCAAAGATCTGACGATTTAATAGGCGCTCCCAGGAAAAAAGCGCCCGCATCGAATCATCGCGGGAATAATTGCCGAGATTGCCCAGTGCCCGCACGATGTCAGAGCCGTCCGACGCCGAAAAATCGAGGTCGCCATAGAGTGCGTGAAGCACTTCCGGGGCCTGCGAAGCTGCCTGATCGAGCTGTTTGGCTAAGCCCCATTGCCAGGAAGGCGCCGATGAAGTCAAAAATTTTGAATATGCGTTCTTTTGATGCGCAGCTTTAAGCACCCCCTCCGAACAGGTGAAATCAACTGCAGGCGAAAAGTCCTTTGCTGTCATAAGATCCAGATCCCACGCAGCCTTTTCAAGGAGCGATGCCGATGCATCAGTATTTGCTCCGGAGGTGCTCACTGCACCGTAAGGATGGGGATCTTTTGCGAGTTCGCCCTCAAACCAGCCGCCGCCCGGAACCACTGCCAGGGACGCACCGTCTTTCACCTCTGTCGTACCCGACACTGAGAGCGGCATCAGTTCGCCCGACGGACGCATCCCCAAAACGAGCTTTCCTGACTGAACGTAATCCCCCAAAATCACGATAGAACCGGATGAAGGCGTTGAGACCAAGGTTCCGGCATTCACGAGGGCCCCGACCTGGAAATTTGGGATTTCTTCACTGCCCGTGATGAGTGTTCCGCCCACTTCGGCCATTCGAGCGTTCAGGCCGGTGAAATCAAAAACGGCTGAGCCGGAAAGCCTGGCCCCTCTGTTCACCGTCATGCCGACAACTTGATTAATGGTGTTTTCTAGACGAAGATCCGTACCATCGGCAGCCTGCATGCGAATCGACCAGGGACCAATGACATTGCCGGCATAAACAAAAGGCTTCAAGTCAGATGCCTGTGCCGCAGCGCCGTCTTCGGTCCCGCCGAAGATGAGATTGGTCGTGACATCCGTTCCCAATGGGACGAAAGCTGCGGCACGGCTAACCGAGTCAGCAAGAATAACGCTGCAGTAGCCATCAAAAAAATCTTCAGCCGTTCCCACTGCAGACCACGAAGAGACAATATCGCCTTCAATATGGGCTCCGTCGGCAAGGCGAATCTGCGCCACATGAGCCGTCGGTCCAATACGAATAGCGGCATCAGAACCCTGCAGCGTTCCGGCAATAACGGCAGACTTAATCAAAGAGCCTTGCAGGACCTGCGGGAAATTCAATTCCTCCGGATGGAAGGTCAACCACCCGTACTCCGTCACCGCGCCGGCTGTCCAGGATCCTCGAACCTGATTCTCATCACCGAGAATGCTGCCGCCAAAATCAAACACCAGGGCAGAGCCGCCGCTGCCGAGTGCCTGGACCTTTCCCTCTAATAAAAGCGTATGGCTGCGGCCATAAGTAAAGGCCATGCCGATGCCGCCCGTGCCGTTGGCTGAAATAAGAACATTCTCATTCACAGAGAGCTGATTAGCCGATCCGTCCACGCGTACGCCGATGGAGCCTGCCCCATCCGCAAGCTGGTCAGCTGCCACCGTTACCTCATTGCGGCTGCCGTAGACATGCACGCCGACTGCATTCGTCTGTTGCGAGGGCTGATCTTTAATCCACTCTTCTCTGTCGTTGCGAGCCCAAAAGGCCTGTCCGACCGTATATTCGGCGCCCGAGGCATAGATGGAGGTGCCGAAAAAGCGCTTGCGGTCCAAGTGGTAGCCCAGATCCTGCAGCATGGCGAGCTCGGCTTCCATGAACGTTCCCCAATTTCGCCATGACTGATGCGAGAGCAAACCGTTTTGAAGTTCTAAGTGACTGAAGTCAAAGTTGCCCATCTCAGCGCCTAAGACGGGAATCGCTCCAGTCACAAAGATGGCCTTTTGAACGGCCTCTTTGCTGTCCGTGACCTCGTCGGGAAAATACATTACGGTATCCTCACCAATGACTTCCCTGACGTTTTCTCCCTGAAAACCGATCCCGGAATATCCTAAATACCAGCGCACTTTGTTTAAGTCGGTCTGAAGGTTCCCCGGCATGCTGTCCAAGGAAATCAGCTTGCTCAAAGAGGATCCCGCTGCAATCGGTTCTCCATTGAAGGTGAGTTCCTCTGAGAACGCGGTATGACACCAGCCGTTCGGACCTTCGAAACCCAGATAGTCACCCGTCTCTATACTCGACATGCCCGCGCTGTGCGCGAGCTCATGAAGAATAGTGCTGATTCGCGAAGAACCTAAAGCGTGCGCGGGCAAGACTGCAAGAGGGCTGTAATCGTATGACGCCCCGGGTGCCGGACCCAGATAGACGCTTCCCGAAGGCTGAGAACTCGGCAGTCCTTCAGTCCAAGACAAAGCCATGGCCGGCCTTCCATTGTCGTCAAACCAGGCACCGCCGGAGGCGTACGTAACGAAAGGATTTGCTGCAGCAATGACCGTCGGAGCGTCTGCCGGCGTTCCAAAAAGTTCGCCGAGCCACGCCCCGGCTTCGAGCAAAGCGCCTTGATCGGCAGCAGACACATCCTCCCCGGTTCCTGACTCCGCGCCCGAAAGCAGCTTAAAAAGCATGACGTCATTGCCTTGAGCGTTCTTCACCGCAGCAATAACGGAAGCATTGGCGACGGGGGCCGTGAGGAGCGTGAGCACCGCCGCCGCAATAGAGGTGAGCCGCGGAAGAGGAGCCAGCCAGGCGGATTGAAAAATCGAGGCATTTTGGGCTGAGCTCATGGCGGCTTCTTCCTTCACGTGCGGGCTGCATTTCAGCAAGAGAGAACGAACGGGGCTATTCCCATTGTAGCGGGATTACGTTATTTCACTCTTTTTCGCCTCAAAACGCAGCTTTCTCACTGCGGCTCCCGGGCATTGGCATAACGGAGCGAATTGGCCTCTCGAGCTCTTTCGCACTGCAGCGCGGGCCGTTCGTCATCCGGAGGTTTCGGGAGTGAAGGATCTTCGCGTTCGTTCCTTTAAGCCCCGACCTCTGCCGACTCGCTCTGTCTCTTTTAAGTTCGGTCGGCTCAGCGCACAACCCATCGTGCGCACCCTGGCACACACAGAATAAAGCAGCGCGATATTCTCGCGCTGCTTGAATTGAAACTGCCGCCCTAAAGGCCACGCTGATTTATAGATCAGCTAACCAGGAAATCAGGAAGCAGTCTCGGGCTTTCATTGTGTTGCCGCACTGTTAATGCAATTTTCCGTTGAACGCCTTGGCAACATCAAAGGCAAACGCCTGATAGCCCGTAGTGTTCTTGAATTGAATTTCAACAGCGGGTTCTTTCGCCCCCCATTCAAATTCGTCAAGATAAGGATTCGGCGCGGACGTGAGGCCGCCGGTCTTCAGGTCATAGTTTGCCCCGGCTGTGGCTGCATAAACCACTACGGAGTCCTTGTCCGGCATGTATTCGACAAGACTGGTCACTGGGCTGAACCAATCGTGGCCGCGTTCCTTGCCGTATTCCCAAACCTGTTCAACAGTGCGCTTCTTTTGATCAATCTTGTAGATCACCGCGCGCGAGTACTTCATATCCGGAAGGGGCGGCTGATCAAATGCACGTCCGTCGCCGTTATCGAAGACGGAAACGTAGATCTCGTCCTTCGTCGACTTCGAATCAATACGCCAAGCGGTGTGCTGTGTCCACGTCCAATCGAAATCCGTCTTTTCACAGGATGCATCGCCGCACTGCAGTTTATTGCCGTGTGCATCTACCGGCGTAAGAAGTGCGTCGCTCCAAGGCTTCTTCCAGCCGCGTGAACCGCCCAAAATCCACTTCACCTTCTTGTCGCGGCCGATTTTGATGACAGCGCACTGATGGCGGGAGGAAATGATGATGGAGTCATCAGTCGGGTCATAGTCCACAGAGTTGACGTGGGCCCAATTGCGTCCAGGACCGGTGCCGACAATGTCGCCGAAGTGCCCTTCCTTATCAAGCTTTTGCAGATCGCTCGCAGAAAGTGTCTGGCCGGCAAGCTTAGGATCAATGTTGAGGCAGACCGCACCTTGATCCAATGCCTTAATGGCGGTATCGCGATACGGATCCAGAATATCCCACAAGCGCCATTCGTCAATAACATTGCCGTCGCAGTCAACTTCAATGATCATGTCGCGCACTGTACGCACGTGACGTCCGTCAGAACGCTTGAGGTTTGAAGAGGCTACGCGCAGGAAATAGTGACCGTTTTGAGCGGCATCCATCGTGTGGCTGAAATCGTTGTAGCCGTATGGGAGCGGACGATTCCAAATGCGGCGGCCCATGATGTCGTACTTCACATAGTGCTGACCGTAGCCCCAGGTAATCGCGCCGTCGTCGTTCTGCCGCAGGCCCATCATGATGCCGCCGTCATAAATCGAATCGACGTTGAAGATCGTTGAGCTGTCCATAAACCATCGAATTTCACCTTTGGTGTCAACGATCCAATTGAGCGGATCAGAGGACCACTGCAGCGCACCGCCTTCCGGATTGTTCCAGACGGCATTGCGGGTGTTGTTGTTCCCGCCGATGTTGTTGATGTAGTAGAGACGATCGGCGAACTTTCCTTGCGCAGGTTTTCTGACAACGGCCTGCGGGAAATTCGGCGTTCCGATGGGGCCGTAGACAGGCGGCGTCGGGATCGTATATGTTTCCTTGAAATGCTTTGACTCTCCGTGATCCAGACGGTCGTATTCGACTTCAACTTTATTTTTATACGCAGGATAGAGCCCGAATACCGGAATACCGCCGTGTGTCAGCAATTGACTGTTCGAGACCTTATACGCGATTTCCTGACCGCCTTCTTTGGGAATAATGCGAACCGATGCATTCTGAATCACGTAGCCGCCGTTTCGAATGATTGCGGTAAGCGGCGCAATTTTGTAGGGATTCATTTTGAGTTCGCCAATTGCGCCTTGTTTTTTATAGATCGTTGCGGGACCGGACGGACCTCCGAACGCAAAGGCACTCATCGGCACTGCGGCGCCGGCCGCCGCCAACAACGTAAAGCGCGAAAAATCTCGGCGTGACAATTTAATCATTTGGTCTCTCCTTTAGAAGCTGGTCTGAGCGACCAGATTCTGAAAAGCTGCAGCAGCATTCTGGCTCTACTGCCGGAACAGAAAAAGTTTAGGAGCACCGTTGAAGAATCCCAGCGAGAACATTCGAGTGTGAAATGTGAAGAATGCCAAATCGACTCTTTCACAAATGCCGAAAAGGTACGGGTTTGTTCGCGTGGGAGCTGATAATCTTCGTGATGAGAACCCTTCTCCGGCAGTCATTGAGTAGTTCCGCCGTCGTCGCAGACGGTCTGCCTGGCTGTCGGAGCGTCAGCAGCTCAAGGTTTTGTGCGTCTTTGTTGTCTGAAATTCCAATAAATTACGCGTACAAATACCCGCCGACTATTCATGAAATGATCTCTCTCAATATTCTTTGAGCAGTCATTTCACTGAACAAATTGTTTTCTTCAATTTGGTTTAATTGGATATTTTATCGAAATGACGCACCTTTCAATTATCCGCAAATTGAACACCTGACGACTCAATATCAGCTTATATATTTTGAATAATGGATATTATGTTTGGCAAACACGCCTAAACACAATCTGCTTCGAATGCAGGCATCCTTCGAAAGGCGCGAATAATGCCCTATTGGCCGCCCTCGGGGTGAACAACATGTCCGCCGCTCAGCGTTTCTTTAACAGCATAAGAGATCATGCCGCGCATCCACTGCATAGCCGGATCCAGGTGACTTCTTTCATGCCAAATGAGCTTAGTGACGAACCCCTTGCTCTGGACATGCTCAAGCTCTTCGGAAACGACCGGAATGCGCCGCAGCGCTCCCAAACTGATGAACCAGTCCGCCATGATGTCCGAGAGCAGCATCACAAGATTGCGTTCGGAAATAATCTTCGCCGCCCCCATGAAGTAAGGCGTTTTAATAACGATGTTTCTCTCGCTCAAGAGCGGTGAAAGCCGGCTTTGAGTCAGCCGGTAGTACGTTGTAGGCCGCCAAGTGACCTCCACAAAACCGTACCGGATCACGTCGCTTTCCGTCACCCGTCCCGTCTTTTCGTAAAGCGCTTCAAGCGGGTGCCCCGGACGCACGACAATGCCGGTCGTTCGGCCTTCCCAGAGCGGCAGCCACGGGAACCCCTCGGGAACGGTTTCCATCGGACTGATCAGCAGATCGAGTTCGCCCGTGCGAAGCTGCACGGGCCAGTCGTTCGTGAGCTCGGTCATGTCGACCGACACGCCGGGCGCAAGTTCTGAGATTTTGGCAATTGCCGGGGCAAGAAAAATAACGCCGTGATCGACGCCGGCAATCTTGAATTCACGCTTGAGCGTCTTCGGATCGAAGAGCTTTGGTTCGAGCAGCTGATCGTAATCCGCCAGGAGCCGAATGACGTCGGGCATAGCCTGAGTCGTTCGCCAGGTTGCAGCCAGCCCGCCCGAGCAGCGCGTGAAGAGTTCGTCATTGAAAACCTCACGAAGCTTGCCGAGCATGCGCGAAGCTGTGGCCGGCGGGATGCCCAGCTGATTGGCGGCATTGACGAGATTTTTGGTCTCGTAAAGCGTCTTTAAAAACAGCAATGCAGATCTATCAAGGGTGGTTTTCATTTTTTCGGAATTCTGTGTTTCCACTCAGCCCAACTTGCCGGCGGGAACCTCAGAATAGCATGTCTACTCCTTAAGACCTACTCTTTCGGGGTCGGCAGGAGATGTGCCAAAAAGGTACAGCCAGCTGAACCATGACACTTCAAAGGAGTTGTTTCACTATGAATATTAAAGCAAAGATTACCCCGGTCGCCCTCGCCATTGCGCTTGCCGCAGGTTTTGGTCTCCCGGCCGCCGTACAGGCATCGGGCGGCGGATCCGGCCCGGCCGTGACCTACGTTGCCCCGGGGCAGATTGGTGAAATCGTCGTCAACCCCTATAAGATCGCTCCGCTCACCGCTGTGATTAAGAACGGCGGCTATCAGCTTAAAGACGCCACGGTCCGCGTGGTTCCGAAGCAGGGCGGGCAGGAAATCTGCTACAAGGTCACGGACACGCTTTTGCGCACCCACGCCGGCATTCCGGTGTTCGGTCTTTACCCTGACTACAACAACACGGTCGAAGTGAGCTATACGATCGTCGACCAGGGCCAGGAACGCCGCGTTGAGAAAGAGCAGTACCGCATCTACGCGCCGGCCGTTTATACGCCGGTCAACGGCTCGATGGCTCAGCACCACAACATGTTTGAAACGGAAGTGGTCAAGGTTGATCCGGAATTCAAAGACCGCCTCTATCTGATCAACAACTTCCTTTCGACGGCTCCGAAGCAGGCCCGCGTGGTGTGGAACAACCCCACCGGCGGCGCCCTTGAATGGAATTACTATCCGCAGAACGCCATCATTGATACGACGGGCGAAGTCCGCTGGTACATGTTCGTCGATCCTATCTATGATCCGGAAACGATTTATCACTCCGGCATCATGATGGGCTTCCACATGAATCAGGACGGCTTCCTCACGTTCGGCTACGGCCAGCGCTATGCCAAGTACGACCTGATGGGCCGCGAAGTCTTTAACCGCCGTCTGCCGACGGGCTATGCCGACTTCTCGCACGCGCTTGATCCGGCTCAGAACGGCCACCTCTTCCTGCGCGTCTCCTCTTCGGACTACCGTCGTCCCGACGGCAAGCGTGTTCACACGGTCCGCGACGTGATCGCTGAAGTCGATCAGAACGGCAACGTGGTTGATGATTTCCGCCTCTTCGAAATTCTCGATCCGTATCGCGACGTCGTTATTAAGACGCTTGACCAGGGTGCGGTGTGCCTCAATATCGACGCTTCTCAGGCCGGCAAGACGCTTTCGGCGGAAGAACTTGCCGCCATGGACAAGAATGATACGTTCGGCGACATCGCCGGCGTCGGCCCGGGCCGCAACTGGGCACACGTCAACTCCGTCGACTATGACCCGACCGATGATTCCATCATCATCTCGTCGCGCCATCAGTCCGCCGTCGTCAAGATCGGCCGTGACAAGAAGGTCAAGTGGATTCTCGCCACCCCGACAGGCTGGAAGGAAGATCTCGCCAAGAAGGTGCTCACGCCTGTTGATAAGGACGGCAAGCCTCTGAAGTGCGAAAACAACCGCTGCGAAGGCGGCTTCGACTGGACCTGGACGCAGCATACCGGCTGGCGTATTGACTCCAAGTCTGATGAACACGTCATCTACTTGTCAGTCTTCGACAACGGTGACGGCCGTGCGCTCGAACAGCCCCCGCTGCCCGACATGAAGTACAGCCGCGGCGTGATCTATAAGATCGACCAGGACAAGATGACTGTTCAGCAGATCTGGGAATACGGCAAGGAACGCGGCCACGACTGGTACAGCCCGGTCACCTCGCTGGTTGAATACGAAACCGATAAGGATTCCGTGTTCGTCTACTCTGCCACCGCCAGCCTTGATCTGAGCAAGTTCAATACGGAAGCTCCGAATCCGTGCATCAACGAATTCCACTGGGGTTCGGTTGAGCCGAGCGTTGAAATCCGCATTAAGAGCTCGCTTGGCTATCAGGCCATGCCGATCAGCGTTGAACGCGCCTTCTCGGGCAAGTAATCCGCTTAACCCGGCAGCAGCTTCACGCCGGTTCTTCCCTCGTCTGTCCGTTCTCTGAGCGGCCGACGATAAGTTCCTCGTGAAGCATCTCTAAAAGCGCAGCGCGGCTCAGCCGCCCTGCGCTTTTTGCTTCACTTCAGCAATGAGCTGACAAACACTCCATTGCCGAGTCCGTCATTCCATGAATGAACAAGCCCCTGCTGCAGAAGGCAGTTTCGTCAAACAATGGATTGGATATGATTTGGATGATCTTGCCGGCCGTCATCCCCAGCGCAGTGTTGTGAATGCCCGCACAGTTAAGCGTCCTTCTTCTGATTAGGCTGCGGATCATCGAATTCAATCTCTTCTCCTCGCCGATAAGCAGAACTGACATGGCGGGGATCAATTTCAATCTGATTGAGCCGCACTGAACGTACTTTTCTCATCACCAAGGTTGAGAAGATGCCTGTACGTCCGATCACTGCCCAGTAAATTAGGATACCGGCAGCCGCAACCGCTGCCGCAGCAAAATAAACAGCCGAAAAACCGAAATACGGAACAAGAAGTCCGAGCGTATAAGGCCCAATGCCGACGCCGACATCAAGCAGTACAAAGTACGTTGCCGTTGCGCGGCCGACATATTTTTGCGGGCTGACAAACACTGCGAGGGCATGGCACGCTGAGGTAATCGTAGCGAACCCCAGTCCGAGTACAAGTGCTCCAGAGAGCAGCATGCCGTTAGAACGAGCCGCACCGATCAGCACCATAGCCGCAGCGAGAAAGATCAGCGCCGGATAGACCACAACGCTGCCGCCGAATTCATCAAGCAAACGCCCTGTCACCGGACGGCTGATGATCGAAGTGAAGGCGAAGCCCAAGAAAAACACTGATCCGGCCCAGAAGAGCGACAGCGATTGCGAATAGGCGCCGATATATGCAAGAACAGTTGAATAACACACGCCGCCCAGCATTGCGATGAAGGATATCGGCAGTGCCTCGAGCTGAAAGAATGTCGAGAACTTTAACGTACGCATTTCTTTCTTCTCGGCCTCTGTCATGCGGTGCGCCGGTGTACGAATGAGCAGAGACAGCACAAAGGCAAGCACGCCCACCGCCGAACAGATCCAGACGGACGCTTCATACATGCCATGCTGTGTGAACCATATGCCGAGAAAGGGGCCAATGGCCGACGCAATTGTAACGCCAAGCGTGAAATACCCAATGCCCTCACCCTGGCGTTTGAGCGGAATAATCGTCGCGACGATCGTGGAAGCCGCCGTAGAGGCAAGCCCGTAGGCAAACCCGTGAACCACACGAATTGCCTCAAACTCGAGCATTGACGTAATGAAGAAATAAAGCAGCATGGAAGCGGCATAAAGCGCTGTGCCGCAGCGCAGAACGAATCCGCGCCCCAAACCGTCGATAAAGTGACCAGCCAGAAGGCGGGCAACCAAAGCGGAAATGATGAAAAGACCCGCTGCCAAACCTGCTTCACTCACGTCCGCTTTCCAAACGTGCATGGCATAACTCGTGGTCCAAAGCATGAGCTGGTAATAAACCACGTAGAGCAGAAAGTTGGTGACGATGACAAGCAGGTATTGCTTCGTCCACAAACGATCTTTCATTCTGAACGATCCTCCTGAAAATGTATTTCTGAGGACCGTCATTCTTGTCCAGCTCTAAGAGGCTGCAATGTAAAAGCAGCCGTACCCCGCAGTCCTAAGATTGATCTGAAGCCTGCCCCTTACATTCCTGTACTTCTTATGAGATACGCCTTTAGTATTGAATACGCAATATTCACGTATACAAAGGCAAGAGAGATCTTTTAATCAGCCATATCGAAATCGTAAGCACTGCTCAATTCTGGTTTTCCAGTTCGAACAAGGCACGGCAAGCCCAACCGGCTGGTTTAGGCCTCCCCTTCATCCTTATTTTCAAGGACGCCGTCGCCTCTGGGACGAAGACCGTCGAGATCAACGATGAGCACGTCCTGGTCTTCATCAATAGCGCTGCTCTTGCCTAAAGAAAGCGGCACTTCCCCGTCCTTCCACTCCAACGCTTCACCGGGCTGCATCTGTGCATCATGGTCGAGCACGTAGCACGCGGCGCTGTTGAGCAAAATGAAGGCATCATGGATATCGGCCTCAGTGGACGGGATTTCCATTTCGAGCTTATCGAACCTTGCGAGACCGTTGGTCCAGGCTTTGAGGCGCGGCAGACCGTCAGCGCCTTCGGGCAGGCGTGAAAGACCGATCCAAAACAGGATGGGCGTAGCTAGCGCCTGCTCGCGCAGCGCCAAGGCCGTTTTGCGGAAATGAACCGGTTCACGCAGCACGTCGCAGTCTAGGAATCCGATAGCCGATTCATTGTCCAGAATCGTAGCGGCTGCGCGGATGAAGAGCGCTGCCTGCGTATTGCGGTGAGTGCCGCCGCCCACGGCAATCATCAGTTCGGACTGCATGCCGCGGATCAATGAACGCCCTTCCGGCCAGAGATAATTTTCTGCCGCACCGTCCATGAAGCGTTCAATGCCCATACGTCCCGGCCGTTCGATCACATTGATGACCACGCCGGTGCCCGGCAGCGCCGCAGCAAAAGGCTGCCCCGGACCGCGCTCATCGGGCAGCACCTCGAGTTCAATGCCCCAGTCTTTGGCAAAAGATTCAATAAAGTCCTCCGCATCCCAGCCGGGACGGCTGAGCGCAGCCGCACCGATAAAGGGCAGCTGCGACTTGAGCATGGCATTGATTTGACGGATTTCTTCTTGAGAATGCATGGATTCGTCGGGAGCGGTCACAGCGGAAACCTCGAGCGGATAAAAAAAGGAACTGCAGCCAAAATCGGACCTGCAATTTTAGTCAAACCGCAATAATGCCTTAGTCGGAGTTGCTTCGGGTGCTTCTCCGCAAACATCCTGAAGCTGATCGCCTTCCGAAACGGACTCTCGCTTTCAATGGCTCAGGATGATGCTAGTCTTTCGGTCATTCCATTATTTCTTGCGAGATTTCGCTGCCATGACCCATTCCGCGCCTAATGTTCTCGAACGCTTCCTCCGTTATGTCCAGTTCGACACCCAGTCCGATGAGACGAGTGCGGCAGCTCCGTCAACAGCTAAGCAGCTCAAACTCGCCGAAGCGCTTAAGGATGAACTTCATCAGCTCGGCATCGCCAATGCGGTGATTGGCCAGGGCGGCGTCGTTTATGCCCATATTCCGGCTTCCCCGAGCTGCGAGGACTTGCCCGCTGTCGGCTTTATCGCCCATATGGACACCTCGCCCGATGCGTCTGGACTCCATGTCAAACCGCAGATCATCCGATTTGACGGCACAGATGTGCTCCTCAATCAAACGGAAGGCATCCGCTTTCCGGTTGAGCGCTTCCCAGAAATCAAAAAGTACATCGGTGAAGACGTGATCTTCACTGACGGCACAACGCTCCTTGGCGCTGACGATAAGTCCGGCATTGCCGCCATTATGGATATGGCCGCCAAAATCACTGCTGATCCGACGATTGCTCACGCCAAACTCTGCATTGCGTTCACGCCGGACGAGGAAATCGGCCGAGGCACGGCCAATTTTGATCTCGAGCGCTTCGGCGCAGACTGGGCGGTCACGATTGACGGCGGCGAGGTCGGAACGTTGGAGAATGAAAACTTCAATGCCGGCTCTGCCGTCGTCGACTTTCAGGGGGTCGGCGTTCACCCGGGAAGCTCCAAAGGAAAGATGGTCAATGCGCTCCGCATGGCCGCAGCCTTTATCGACGCCCTGCCTGCGGATATGGCGCCGGAAACCACCGAAGGCCGCGAGGGCTTCCTTCACCCCAATCAGCTCGAAGGCACCGTCACGCATGCCAAACTGCACCTTCTGATTCGCGACCACGATCGTGCGCTTTATGAAGAGAAAAAAGTGATCCTCGAGCGCATTGCCGAGGACATCGGGTCGCGCTTCCCCAACGGCACTGTGACGCTTTCCGTGAAAGAGAGCTACGAAAACATGAAGCCCTACATCGACCGCGTGCCGGCCGTCATGGAACATGTTCGGGCAGCATACCGAGCCGCCGGGCTCGAACCCATCGAGGAGCCGATTCGCGGCGGAACAGACGGAGCGCGTCTCTCCGTCATGGGACTTCCCTGTCCCAATGTCTTCACGGGGGGCCTCAACTATCACGGCATCTATGAATGCCTCCCCGTGAAGTCACTCGAGCTCGCGGCCAAAGTCGCCTTTGAGCTCGCAGTACTGTCGGGCAAAAAATAAATGAATCGCTGAGGATTTCGTTCTCGGCCGTCAGATCTCTGGGCCGGCCGGCGCCAAATCAGTCCTATTCGAAGCAGGCTGCTGAGTCTTCTCACCGGCCTGCTTCTTTTTTGTGCGCGGCAGCGCTCATTACTCCTCCCCCATGAGGGGCATCGATACGCCAATCGTCCGTTCGTGATGCATAATTGTGCACCAATCCAATAAGGGAACCAGACGCTCAATCTGAGCGCTCTTCGTTCGCCCTTTCTATCCAGCCTTACCCAAGCCCGAGGTTCAGTACATGCAGCGCCAGTGGACTCCTATTAAAGAATACTCAGACATTCTCTTTGAATACTTCGAAGGCATCGCCAAGATCACCATCAACCGCCCTCAGGTGCGCAACGCCTTTACGCCGACCACGGTTGCGCAGATGTCTGAAGCCCTCGTCATCTGCCGCCAGCGAAACGATATCCGCGTAGTCGTTCTCACCGGTGCCGGCGACAAAGCTTTCTGCTCCGGGGGCGACATGCATGTCAAAGGGATCGGCGGCTACATTGATCCTACGGGCGTGCCGCGGCTCAATGTGCTCGACGTGCAAAAACAAATCCGGTCGCTCCCCAAACCCGTCATCGCCATGGTGAACGGCTTTGCGATCGGCGGCGGCCATGTGCTGCAAGTCGTCTGCGACTTGTCGATTGCAAGTGAGAATGCCGTGTTCGGACAGACCGGACCCCGCGTCGGCTCCTTCGATGCCGGGTTCGGGGCGAGCTATCTCGCCCGCTGCGTCGGACAAAAGAAAGCGCGTGAAATCTGGTTCATGTGCCGCAAGTACTCGGCCCAGGAAGCGCTCGAGATGGGGCTGATCAACAAAGTCGTGCCTTTTGATCAGCTCGAAGATGAAGTGGTCGACTGGGCCAAGACCATCATGAACCACTCGGCTTTGGCCATCCGCATGATCAAAGCCGGTCTCAATGCCGAGCTCGACGGTCAGGCCGGCATTCAGGAGCTCGCCGGGGACGCCACGATGCTCTACTACATGACTGAAGAAGCACAGGAAGGCGGACGCGCATTCCTCGAAAAGCGCGTGCCGCACTTTAAATACAACACGGATCCGTCGAACCCGTGAGTGCCCGCAATCTCTCTGTGAGGATTTTTTCATGAAAGCCGATGAAGCAGGCATTGTGATCAGCGGCCGCCGCTGGTCCGCCTCCGATTTTGTGCGTGCAGACGGGACGCCGGGACCGTGGACGTCTAAGGCGCTCGAGGCGGATCCCCTGAGCTTTAAGGCCGAGCTCGGCCGATTCCTGACGGAATTCTTTTCGCCCGGCGCATCCGTAACGGTGCACACCAGCGGTTCGACCGGAGCTCCCAAGGCTTTCGCAGCAGAAAAAAGCCGTATGCGGGCGAGCGCTCGTGCCACCATCGCGTTCTTGGGGCTTAAACCCGGCAGCACCAACCTGCTCGCTATGCCGCTTCGATTCATTGCTGGAAAAATGGTGGTCGTGCGCTCTGCTGAATGCGGCCTAAACCTCATTCCCGTCGAGCCCTGCGCCAATCCGTTCCTCGAGCATCCCGAGGCCGCTGACCTCTGCGCACTCACGCCGATGCAGGCCGCCACGGTGCTGGCCAATCCCGCTACGAGCCGCTTTCTGCTTGAATCGCGCGCGGTCATATTGGGCGGCGGCCCGGTTGATGAAGAGCTGACGGCAAAACTTCAGTCTGCTAAGAGTGCGGTCTATGCTTCTTACGGCATGACAGAGACGCTCTCGCACGTCGCCCTGCGCCGACTGAACGGCCCGACGGCAGACGCGGGTTTCCGCGCGCTTCCGGGCGTAACGATTTCGCTTTCGGCGCTCAATACCCTTCAGATTGATGCGCCCGCCGTAGCGGCCGAGACGCTCATCACCCACGACCGTGCTCGGTTTAATCCCGACGGGACATTCAGCCTCATCGGACGTTTGGATAATGTCATCAACACGGGTGCGGTGAAGATCCAGATTGAAGAAGTCGAAGCCAAGCTCAAACCCTTCATTTCGGGCAGATTTGCCGTCAGCGCCAGAAAAAGCCGGCTCTTTGGCGAAGAAGTCGTGCTCGTTCTCGAGGGGGCACCCGCGCTCCTCAGCACTTTGGACTTCTCTCGTATGCGGCAGGCCTTAGGTCGGTTTGAGCGGCCGCATTGGGTGGTCTGCGCCTCAGCGCTCCCGCTCACCGGATCGGGAAAACCGGATCGGCCGGCCATCCGCAAGGCCGCTGAAACGTTCTTTGCTGAGCCTTGGACCGCCCTGGAAGCAGGTGCGGCTTCCAATATCATCGGAAGCCGCAGGGGTTCATTTTCAACCGGCCAATCACTCGCTAAGGCCGCTCAGCGGCAAGCCGCCTCTTAATATAGAAGGAGCGGTCAGAATCCCACTTGGTGCGAATTGCCGTTATTCAAATGATTCGTATCGATCTCAACGAGTTCTATTCGTTTTGAGCCTCACCTTCCCACCAAGTGGTTGAATCGCGTTTCACACATTCTTCAATAAAGTTCTTCACTAATTCGGAAGTCGTGAGGTTGTTGCGCCGGCAGAGCGCATCTACCTCAGCTTTAAGCGCATCGCTTGTGCGGCAGCAAACAACTGTTGTCTTCGGAGCCTTACGACCTTTTTTGATCGTAGACCTTGGATTTCGTTCAAAGAGGAACATCGGGGGAGCCTCAGGAAGTTTGTTGAGCTTTACATTTTAGAAATCGCACCGCGCAAATAGAATCACCTTTCTTAAGCCGCTTGCAAAGACGCAGACGACATAAGCATCTCTACTGAGTCCAAAGTGCTGTTGACAACTTTAATATATTGCGTTCTACCTGCAGCGCACGCGTCTACAAAACCTGATGCATGATGAACATCTGTTCAATATGGGTTTAAGGACAGCGTCGCCCGACGGGCTTCGATGCGGCAATGCCCGCTCAAGGGGCTGCGGACCCGGGAGCCTGCGTTCTGCGCGCCGTTTGTCGTTCTATGCTGAGCGGCACAAAGCGCTGACAGAGGGCGCAGCCTTCATGGAGCATTGCGCCAAAGATCGTTCTGAAGAGCTGCCGCAAGGCCCCTTAATTAATAAAGCAAATCACGTCGACTTTGTCACCGGCTTTGATGCCGTCTTGGCCGACCTTCACAACCCCTGCTGCATCTCGCAAAAGGAGCACCGAACCGGTCCCTTTTTGCACCGCTCGAGCGATCCTCGAGCCGCCGCAGGTAGAGAGCGACACGCAAAGCTCACCGGTTTTCCCTGCCGGGATATTGCCCGAGAACGTCGCCCGCACCGCTTTTTCGGGGAGTTCGATGCCGCTTCGCGCCGCAATGAGCGGCAGCACGACACGCTGAGCAATCATCATTGCAGCGAGCGGGTTTCCGGGAAGCCCGATAACCGGGCGTCCGTCGAGTTCTCCGGCAATGAAGGGACTCGCTCCGCCGCTGCATCGATCCGCCTCCTGTGAATCGAGGAGCTTGCCGCCGGCCTCCAGAATGGCCCTGCGGGTGAGATCTTTCGAACCCCGGCCGGTTCCCCCGATCATAATCAGGACGTCAGAGCGCACCGCAAGTCCAGTGAGTGCGGCCGCAATGGCCGCAGAATCGTCCGCAGCGCTTCGCGCCCATACATCGCGGATACCAGCATCGAGCAGGAGTGAACGCAGATAAGCGGCGTCGCTCGATACCCGGGTGGGACCCTCGGCACGGCAGACGAAGTCGCGCAGTTCCGATCCGGTCGCAATGATGCCGACCGAGGCGAGGGATCTCGCCTTCACCACATCCATTCCCGCTTCAAAAAGAAGCGCCGTTTCGGCTGCCCCGATGCGCACGCCGCTCTTGAGAAGGAGGTCCCCCACACGCCATTCAGCACCTCGCCGCATGATGCCTTTTTCCGGTTCCGCAGCTTTTTGTGCATCCGCCAAATCAGTTCTGGCTGCGGAAGGAATAATCGCATTTACCCCTTTAGGGATAGGTCCGCCGGTGTTCACCCAAATCGCGGACATCGGCGGCAGATCGGGCGGCGTACGCCCGTTTTCGACAACCTCATCGAGCACCTTTCGGGGCCCGGATTCCGAGGCATTCACGGCCCAGCCGTCACGCAGCGCGAGGTCGTAGGACGGGACATCGTTTGGAGCAAAAACATCCTCTTGCAGTTCTGCTCCGAGCGCATCACAAAGCCTGATGAGCGTTGGCTTGGGGTGGTACCAAACGGGCGGAAGGTCAACCGGACGCAGAATAAAGCCCGATGATGAGTGAGGTCCGAAGGCGGCGGACATAGTGAATAAATTCCGAAATTAAAAGCGGACTGCCCCTCTTTCATTTTTCGTTATTCCCTTGTAGAATAGCGTCAATGAAGCGAGGGGTCGCTCAATAAAAAAATTTCGGAACGGAGGATGCCGGGCAATCCGGCACCCCATCAGGACAGATCAAAGTATAAGAGATTGATCGTCATTAAGTCGAGATCATCCGCTTCATTCACCCAATTATCGATTTCGTTTCTTTCAAAGCGACAAAATAGAAATCATTCTCATCCGGCGCATTGGTGTTTTCCCGAATATGCTGATCGAGTTATAAACACGTTCCAGCCCAGAACTTGAATGCCAATCACCTCAAAGATTCCTCTGCCGCAGGCATTTTCAATCTAGACAAGAACCCTCAAGGGTTAGCCCTCATCTCCTTCAGGTCATTTGGGGCAGCCGTCTCTCCCCCTATTGGCATCTGACAAAAGTCAATCTACCTAACGGTACCATGCGGGTAAAACCGCCTTGCTTTCGAAGAAAGAGCGCGACCCCGAAAAATTTGCTCGATCGGAAAGTGCAGGAATAAAAATTTCGCCATTCCCATCTGCCGGCTTCAGGACAAGGAACGAGAAGCAGATGAGTAATCGGCTGAAAATTTTAATAATTGCGGCTTCATAAATTCGCCCAATCGGAAACGAGCAGCGAATCAAACCGCCGTTCAGCCCGCATTTTCCGCTGAGTCTCCTCGCGGACGCAGCCCCTCTCGAATGAAAGCGTCATTCCACCGCAGGCGTCAGGGACGCACTGCGGACGAAGCGGCCCGCGGGGGCTCCGCCGCCCGCCGCCTCGAAAAAAACGCAAGGGAGACTCCACATGGAACTCAATGACATTCTCGAGAAGCTGTCGCTGCCGCAGGACCTCACGCGGCGCGGCTTCCTGAAGGCCGCATCGGCGGCTGCCGCGCTCGGGCATCTAAACGATGCGTGCGCCAAAACCGGCGTGCGGCCGTACGTGATTCTCGAAACGGCCAAGGGCCTCATCATCGCCGACCCCAATCTGTGCGTTGCCTGCCACCGCTGTGAGCTCGCCTGCACGGAATTCAACGACGGCAAAGCCACGCCCCGCCTCGCCCGCATCAAGATCACCCGCAACGTCATGTTTGGCCCGTCGGGCACCAACCCCATTCCGCCCTCTTTCGGCGTGCACGGCAACGGCCTCGTTGTTCAAGACACCTGCCGCCAGTGCCCGCACCCGGTTCCCTGCGCCAATGCCTGCCCGCAGGGTGCTATTCAGGTTGACCCGGAGACGGGCGCCCGCGTGGTTGTCAAGGAACGCTGCATCGGCTGCCACCTCTGCGAAAAGGCTTGCCCGTGGGACATGATGAGCTTCGACGACGAAGAAAACAAAGCGTCCAAGTGCTTCCTCTGCAACGGCGACCCGAAGTGCGTCAAAGCCTGCCCGGCCGCCGCCATCCGCTACATCCCCTGGACCGACCGCTCTCACGAAGAAGCGCGCCGCGTCCCGCACGGCTATCTCGCCCGCGAGAACGCTGCTGAATGCAGCATCTGCCACCGCTAACCCATTGTTCTGGAAGCTTCGAAAATGTCTGAAACCAAAAAGAGATACGGCTATACGGGCAAGGGCCTGCGCGTCAATCTCACGACGGGAAAGTTCACGGTTGAACCGACCTTCCCGCGCTTTAACGGCTTAATCGGCGGCACCGCCTTCGGCTACCGCGTCCTCTGGGACGAAGTTCCGCCTGACACGGACTGCTATTCCCCGGAAAACAAAGTGGTCATCGCCCCGGGTCCGCTCTCGGGCACCGGCGCCATCTGCTCGGGCCGCACCGCACTCACGACGCTTTGGCCGACTTCGTGGCCTCAGTCTCTGATTGCGAGCGCGCACGTGGGCGGCGAAATCGCGCACAAGATGAAGTATGCCGGCTGGGACTTCATCATCATTGAAGGCGAAGCCAAGAAGCCCTGCTACCTCTACATTCACAATGACCACGTCGAACTGCGCGATGCGCATTTCGTCTGGAACCAGGGCACCAAGCGCTCCTACGCGATGATCGCTCAGGAAACGAACGCTGACGCGAGCATCGGCGTGATCGGGCCGGCGGGTGAAAATCTTGTGCCGATGTCAAACATGATGTTCGACAAGAGCCACAGCGCCGGCGGCGTGGGCAGCATTTTCGGCAAGAAGAACCTCAAGGCTATCGTCGTCCGCGGCGATCAGGCCATTCACATTCACGCCAAACCGCAGGAATGGGAAGCGCTGATGGACAGCCACCGCGCCATCCTCGGCGCCCACACCCAAACGGTCGTGTCCCGCGTTCCGTCCCCGCTCTTTGAGTACTCAAGCCCCTCGAGCCGCTGGTCGGGTCTGCCCGGCCGCGTCTGGGGCGCAGCCAACCCGCCGGTGGTCATCAACGGCGACATTCGCGACGTCAATCACATCGCCTACCGCACCTGCTCGGCCGAGTTCTATCTCGGGCCATCGCTTTGGAAGTACCACGTCCGCACGACGGGCTGCTACGCCTGCCCGATTCGCTGCTACTCGGTCATTCGCGACGAAGAAACGGCCGCCAAATATAAGGTTGACCCGATCACCGAACAGACCTGCCTCGCGCTCTGGGGCCGCTGGTTCTTCCCGAGCCTCATCAACGACCTCGAGAAGCCCGTGTCGCGTGAAGCCTGCCTCGTGGGCTCGCAGACGCTCGACGACCTCGGCATCTGGTGCAACTACGGTCAGCTGCACCGCGACTTCGTCTACTTCCTCAAGAAGGGGTATTGGAAGAAGTACCTCTCCGAAGAAGAGTACAAGCAGATTCCGTGGGACAAGTTTGAAAATCCCGATCCCAGCGCGCTTCAGGACATTCTCCCGCGCATTGCTTACCGCAAAGGCGAATTCGGCCGCTGGCTCGGTGAAACCACGCCGAAGATTCTCGAACACTTTGGTCTCGCCGAATCGGCCTGGCAGAAGGATCACGATACGCTTTACTGGGCGCACGGCCATCCCAAGCACCATTCCAACGAAGACGACGGTCAGATCGGCTGCGTGCTCAATTCGCTCTACAACCGCGATCCGATGAGCCACGGCCACATCAACTTCACCCGCTGCGGCCTGCCGATCGATGTGCAAAAGCGCATCGGCGAAAAGTTCTGGGGAAGTCCGGATACCGTCGATGCGATCGGTGACTACACGCCGACCAACATCTACAAGATGAAGCGTCTGCAGTGGGTTGTCGCCCGCAAGGAACTCCACGACATGCTCGGCATCTGCTCGTGGACGGCTCCGTGGGAAGTTTCGCCCTTGCGCGAAAAGGGCTACATCGGCGACATCGAGATGGAAAGCAAGGTCTTCCGCGCCGTCACCGGCATCGAAATGACCCAAGATGACCTCGACAAGGCCGGTCTTCGCGCCTTTATCCTGCAGCGCCTCTACACGATGCGTCAGCTCAAGAGCCGCAACCCCCGTCAGGATCATGACCAGTATCCGGAATGGATTTTCTGGGATCCCAAGGGCAAAGCGCCGTTCACCAAGGGCACGATCCGCATGGAACGCTCCGACATCGAAAAGAGCTTCGACCTCTTTTACGGTCTCATGGACTTCGATGTGAAGACCGGCGCTCCGACGGAAAAGTCCCTCAAGGAATACGGCCTCGACTTCGCGCTTTCGACGATGAAGCAGGAAGGTCTGATGTAACTGCGCGCCGACAAGAGGTATTGAGTCATGAATCGCGAAGCAGAAATCCGTGCCGACATGAATGCTGCCGAGGGAGCCGCTCAGGCGCCTCTGGCGACAACGAGTGCGGCCGTCATTCAGGGAAACGCCCCGTCGGCCTTGGATGAGCTCTCTCGGCTTGACGCCGACGTCCTGATCCTTGTGGATCTCGTCGCCGACGCGAGCCGCCGGGTTGAACTCATCGAGCGCCCTGCGCTTTTCGCGGCTTTCCGCGAAAAAGCTGCAGCAGTGCCGATCCCCAAGGCGCACGAGCTGCTTGAAGATGCCGACCGGCAGATGGACAGCACGTATAACCGTGCGCCCGGCACGGTTTCCTTCGTGCCGCCGAAAACGAAGAACCGCGAAGAGCGCGAAGCCAACCGCCTGAAGGTGCCGACGCTTCGCGATCAGCGCGAAGCCTTCACGCGGCGCGAACTGCTGCGCGGACTGCTCGAGGGGCGGCTTGCTGAAACGGCTCAAGCCCTTGAGCGTGAAAACGCCGCTGCTGAGGCCGCCGAAGCCCAAGAAGCGCCCGAACCCCGCGAGATCACCGAAGCGTACTTCAATCAGGTGGTGGACACTGCGCTCGCCCGCGACTGCGGCGTCGCAAACTTGACCTCCTGGGACGAGAAGGAATATTTCCACTATCGCCCGCTCCTGTCGGCCTCTTATGCCCGCATTCTTTCGGCCAAAAACAATCCCGCCGAAATGATCTGCGACCTCGTTCGCGAGCACTCGCGCATCTATCCGCGTCCGGTGACGATCGGCACCTTCCAGGAAGAGCCCTTCAATCTGAAGCCCGAAGAACTTCAGGAACTGATGCAGTCCTTCCCCAAGGATCCGAAGAAAAGCGACATTAAGTTCACCACGTCTTCGCTCGGCACCGTGTTCCTTTATTCGAACAAGTACCTCGAAGACGACTATGCGGACTTTCTCGCGCAGTACCTCGACGTCGACCAGGTGATGAGTCCCTGAGGTGCTCTGCGCATCTCAGGCGACCCGCCCAATGCGGCTTTACATGACTCCAATGCCTCATGAGGCCTGCGTGCGGAACGCAGATTTCGGTCCGCACGCACGATATGAAAAGGATTCCCCAAATGAACACCCGTATTTTCACGACCGGCGCCCTTGCCTGCGCGGTCTTTCTCGCCGGCGCCGCACAGGCGGCGGAACAGGCGGCCGACCCCTATCCGCCCGTGAAGTTTGATCTGCCCGAGCATCAGGCCTTTGTTGATTCGCTCAAGCTCGACCCCGCGCGCCATCAGGGGCCGCAGACAAAGGAAGAAATCAAGGCTGAACTCACCAAGATCTTCAACGAAAAAACCGAGCAGCACGCCCTCACGAAGCACTATGAAAAAGGGCTTACCTGCGTGACCTGCCATGATCAGCAGCGCGTGGGCGGCCCCGACTGGATGACGTCCGTGACGGCCCCGGAAATGAAGAAAAAATGCGGCGACTGCCATGAAACGCAGAAAGCCGTCTTTGCGAAGACCGATACGCATCAGAAGATCACCTGCGTGGCCTGCCATATGCCCAACATCCCTTCGCCCGAAGACTTCACCGGCCCCGACGCTGTTGAGCAGTACTACTCGGCCGTGCGCCGCTCGCATCTCTACCGCATCAATACGGACCCGACCGCACAGACGCTGATCCGCTCCGACGCGAAGGAAGGTTCCGGCGAACGCCTCTGGACCTATGCGCTTGACAAGAAGGGTCATGCCTATGTTGATATCGTTTGGTCCTGCGGCCGCGCCGCGCCGGGCGACTACACGCTCTCGGGCGACGGTCAGGGCTGCCACAGTCCTGCAACGAGCACGCTTGACGAGGGGCTGCGCTACGGCAGTCAGCAGGCGATCTATGACGAGATCCAAAAGTGGCAGGAACCGGTCAAAGCCAAGTTTGCTGAAATCGAAAAGGGGCTCGAGCGCATCAAGCAGCTTCTGGAAGTGACCAAACTCACGCCTGAAGAACTCGCCGAAGTGCACCTGATGCTCGACAAAGCTCAGGAAATCTACGACCAGGTGAAAAAAGACGGTTCGTGGGGCGTTCATGCGCCGCGCTACCTCTTGGATCGCGTGACGTCCGGCGCCGCCTACATCGTGCGCGCTCAGGCCATCGTCGACAACGGGGGCTACCAGACCGCTGCCGACAAACGCGCCGCTGAGAAGAAGGCCGCCAAGTAACGGCTTTCACTGAGCTTCGGGGGATTCCATCCCCCGAACGATCCTCATTTCACCTATTGCGGTTTCTGGCGGACTTCAGGCGCTAAGTCTTGCTGCCGCCCGTCACCGCTAGGGAGATCCAAGTGACCCAAAACATTGACCGGAGAAGCTTCCTCACGGCAGCCGCCGGCGGACTTGTCGTCATTTCGCTCGGAGGGTGCACCTCCGACACGGTCGACGGCAAGAAGCGCCCGCACTACGTGATGGTCTTCGACCAGAATAAATGCGTCGGCTGCGGCGAATGCAAACGCGCCTGCAACGAAGCAAATCACCTCCCTCCAGGGCGCTCGCGTGTGCTTTTGCAGCGCATGCCGGGCCCAGACCGTCACTACATCCGCGTTTCCTGCCAGCAGTGCGTGGATTCGCCTTGCGTGAAGGTCTGCCCGACCGGCGCCTGCCACCACGATCCGGAAACCAACATCGTCACGATGAATACGGACCGCTGTGTCGGCTGCAAATACTGCATCGCAGCCTGCCCCTACAACGCCCGCTGGATCAACCCGGAAACCAAGGTAGCCGACAACTGCGACTTCTGCCTGCATTCCAAGAACCTTGCCGCCGGCGAGCTTCCCGGGTGCGTAGCGCACTGCCGCTTTCATGCGCTCTCCTTCGGCGACCTCAATGATCCCAACTCCTTCGTTTCGAAGCTGCTCAAGGCGAAGGACACGGTGCGCATTCGTCCGTGGCTTGGCACTGAACCAACCCTGCGGTACATCCCCGTGGTTAAAACCGGAGTTCGATAATGGACGGCGTTCTTGATTTTTCAATCGGTCTCACCGAAGGCGTCGCCTGGCCGTGGCCGATTGCCGTGTACCTTTTCCTCGCAGGCATCTCGGGCGGCTCGTTGGGCGTAATACTCACGATGATGAAGCTTCGGGGGCTTTCGGGCGACGAACCGCTCCTCAAAGCATCCTCGTCGATCGCGCTGGCAACGATTCTCCTCGGCATGCTCTGCCTGGTGCTCGATCTGACCGATCCGCTCTTTTTCTGGCGCATTCTCGTCTTCTACAACCCGACGAGCGTCATGAGCGTGGGCGTGATGATGCTCCTTTTTTACATCCCGCTTACTGCGGTGCTCACGGTGATTGTACTTCGGCACAGTCTGAAGTGGCTGCCGTTTGGTCTGGGCGGTTTGGTGGAAAAATTGGGCGACATCTTCAATAAAGCCAGAGGCCCGATCACCTGGATCGTTCTCTTTCTGGCATTCGGCATCTGCGCTTACACTGGGTTCCTGATTTCCGCACTGATCCGCTATCCGCTCATCAATACGGCCGTGCTGCCTGCGCTCTTCGTAGCGTCGGGCGTCTCGGCGGGCACAGCTGCGGCGAAGCTCCTCGCAACTGCGGTATTCGGTGAAAAACGCGATTCGTATACGATGCATATCCTGCACCTGGCCGAATGGCCGATGATGGCAGCCGAAATCTCCTGCATTTTCATGATCGCCATGGCGATGATCTTCGGCATGGCCGGAGCTCAGGCCGCGGTCACCGCCTTCACGACGGGCGTCTGGGCCACCGTCTTCTGGGTGGGCGCTGTGGGAGTCGGCTTCGGCGTGCCGTTTGCGCTCGGCATGACGGGCTGCACTCGTTCGGCTGCCGGCTTTTGGACCGCTGGATTTGCAGCAGTTGCCGGCATGATGTGCCTGCGCCTCTTCATCCTTTACGCCGGCCAGCTCAACTCTCTGATGCTCACTCCGGTATAAGTTTTTTCCTCCTCAATCTCCTAAAGCTCTCCATGGCATGCAGCGTCCGCAGCGCCTGCTTTCTGTCGATCGGTACCATCGGTCAGAAAGAAGCGCTCGAATGCACCAATGCCTCTCTCAGAGATCTCTGCAGAAGATAAAAGCGAAAGCAATATCTTCTGCAGTAAATCTCATGGCGGAACCCCTTCCTCGAGTGTGGTTCCGCTTTTTTTGTTCCTCATGCAGAGAAGCGCCTACTGCCTACTTACTGCCTACTTACTGCTAAGCATGCAGTTAACTGTCGGCTTAGCAAGTGTGAAATATCGGCCCCTTATCCGCTAAAGAGCTATCCAGAGAGACCTCTGAAAAAGCGCTTCATGGCTTTTGCCAACAGACAATAATTCAAGAGAATCAAGGCAGTCTATGGAACGTAAGTCCTGAGTTGCTGCCGCGGACCAGCAAAATGTTGATGCCGACAGCCACGGTTTGCTCACAGAGAAGCTACTGCGTATCTACTGCCTACTTACTGCTTATGTGGCTGCTTGGCAGGCAGTTGACTGCCTGCTTAGCAAGTGAAATGAGTCACTTCATTTCCGCGATGTCCGCTCAGAACCACTGTCCGAAGCGACGAATGTAAAAGCGCTTCATGCCTTGTGCCAGCAGACAGTAACTGAAGAGAATCGCGGCGAGCCACGGGAAATATGTCCAGGGCAGCGGCTGCAGGCCAACCATGGCACCGAGCGGCGAAAACGGAATGCCGATGCCGACAGCCACAATCACAACCGTCATCAGCAGAACCGGCAGCGCGGCGCAGCTTTGGAAGAACGGAATTTTTTCGGTTCTCAGCATGTGTACCACCAAGGTTTGCGAAAGCAGTCCCTCAATGAACCAACCGGATTGGAAAAGTGACTGACTGGCCGCGGAATTGGCGCCGAAGACAAACCACATCACGGCGTAAGTTGCAATGTCAAAGACCGAGGACGTCGGACCGATCCAGAGCATGAAGCGGCCGATATTCTGCGCGTCCCACTTGCGCGGCTTCTTCAGAAACTCCGGATCCATCTTGTCCCATGGGAGTGCAAGCTGAGAGAGGTCATAGAGCAAATTCTGGATGAGTAGATGAATCGCCAGCATCGGCAGGAACGGCAGAAAGGCGCTTGCAACGAGCACGGAGAAAACGTTGCCGAAATTCGAGCTCGCCGTCATGTTGATGTACTTGATAATGTTGCCGAAGGTTTCGCGTCCTTTGAGAACGCCTTCTTCGAGAACCATCAAGTCCTTTTCCAGCAAGATGATGTCGCTCGCCTCCTTGGCGATATCGGCCGCGCTGTCGACGGAAATGCCGACATCCGCGTCTTTCAAAGCCGGGGCATCATTGATGCCGTCGCCTAAAAAGCCGACTGTGCGGCCGTTTTTCTGCAGCACACGCAGAATGCGGGCCTTCTGCTGCGGCGTGAGTTTGGCGAATATGCTGCCCGTCTGTGCGGCTTGCGCGAGCTCAGCGTCCGAAAGGGCCTCGACCTCCGATCCGACCAGAACCTGATCGGCGTCAATGCCGACTTCAGCGCAAATGCGGGCCGTCACGACCGGATTGTCGCCCGTAAGCACCTTGACTGCCACGCCGTGTTCGCGCAGCGCCAGTATGGCTTTGCGTGCGCTCTCTTTGGGCGGATCGAGGAAAGTGAGAATGCCTTCGACCGTGAGACCGCACTCATCGTCGTTGACAAGCGACGCCTTCGTATGGTCGGACAAGCGTTTTCTCGCAACGATCAGTACACGGAATCCCTGCTTATTGAAGGCTTGCGTTTGTTCGAGAAGCCCGTGGGCGCGCTCTGGCGTGAGGGGCACCAAAGAGGCGCCCTCCTGCAGGTGCGTGCAGATGCTGAGCATTTCTTCCACCGCGCCTTTGCAGATCAGGCAGCGCTCTTTGGAAGCAGTATCTTCAACGAGCACCGATACACGGCGGCGGACAAAGTCAAAAGGCAGCTCGTCGAGCTTCATAAAGCGCTCGCGCACGGCTCGATCCAAATGAGATTCGCCGCAGCGAAGAACAGCCTGATCGATCAGATTTTTGGCGCCGCTCTGGCTGCTGCTGTTAAGCCAGGCATAGGTGAGCACGGTCGAACTTTCTTTGCCCTGCGCATCCAGATAATGCTCGAGGATGATCTTGTCCTGAGTGAGCGTTCCGGTTTTATCCGTGCAGAGGACGTCCATTGCGCCAAAGTTCTGAATGGCATTGAGGCGCTTGACGATCACTTTGCGCCGGCTCATGGCAACAGCGCCTTTGGCCAAATTGGAGCTCACGATCATGGGCAGCATTTCCGGCGTCAGCCCGACCGCAACAGCCAGTGCGAAGAGTGAGGCCTCAAGCCAGTCGCCTTTGGTAAATCCGTTGATGAAGAGCACAACGGGAGCCATGACCAGCATGAAGCGGATCAGCACCCAGCTCACGCTGTTGACGCCTCGATCAAAAGCGGTCATGGCGCGGGTGCCGATGATCGACTTGGCAAGCGAACCAAACCAAGTGCTGTTTCCGGTTGCCACGACTACGGCTGATGCATGGCCGCTCACGACATTGGTCCCCATGAGACAAATGTTTTTCAGGTCAAGCAGGTCCGCTTTGGCATCAGCATTCGGCAGCGTCTTCCGGGTCGTCAGCAGGTCCGCATCGGGTGCTGCATCCCCTTTTTCGACCGGCAGCGCTTCGCCGCTCAGGATCGACTGACTGACAAACAAGTCGCGCGACTCCAGAAGGCGCACATCGGCCGGCACAAGATCACCGGCGGCGAGATAGACCACATCGCCCGGAACCAATTCACTGATGTCGACTTCTGCGCGGGACAGCGCCGAAGAGCCGTCCCCCGGGCGCCGGACCGTTGCCGTCGTCTTTACCATTGACTTTAGTGCCTGAGCGGCCTTATTTGTGCGGAATTCCTGCCAAAAGCGAAGCAGACCGCTCAAGATAATCATCGTTGACATGATGACGATGCCGGCCGGCTCCGCTTCTTCGCCCTGTGCGAGCGGGAGCCAAACATCCGTGAAGCAGCTGATGGCAACGAGCACGAGCAGCACGTAAATGAAGGGGCTGTTGTAGGCGCCTAAAAGCTGGCGGTAAACCGGCGGCGCTTTTTCCTGAGCGACCTCATTGCGGCCGTAAATGTCAAGACGCTTTTTGGCTTCTTCAGCGCTCAGCCCGGCAGGCGTCGCACTCAGCCAGGCAAGCACCACATCGAGTGTTTGATGGGCTGCCCGTTCAACCGCGAAAATTCTGGTTTTGCGCTGCTTCCCGTTTTCCGCAGCATTCCGGCCGAGGAGCCGGTTCTTTTTGGTCATGTCGGTCATGACACACCTCTTGGATTTGGGTTGACCGCAGCGCTGCTTGTCGCTTAAAGCGCTCCCGACGCAGTGAGCGGTCAGGGTTTCACTGCCGCGCCTGAGGCGCAGCTCCGTCAGACGGCCGATGGGTCTCCAGCCCATCGCCATATGTCTTCATTTCATTTGTGACTGCCGTTCACCCTTCTTTAGCGGTGAAGACGTCTTCCTCAGTCAATGAGAAACCGTAATATTTGGGACCCCAAAAAGTACCGCACCAACCATTAAAAATGATCAGAACGCGTCCATTTTTTGGGCGCAAAAATACCCCTGCATTTCAAGAAATGCATTCAAAGTTTTTCTTTGAGAGGAATTGCGGCGGCTCTCGATATTCACCGGACGAACGAAAGGCACCGAACTGAATCGGCTCGACAAGCCCCAAAACACCGCAGTCAGCGGTTCACGCCAGCGAACCCTGCCGAACGAGGGCTCCCCATACAGCATGCGGTGAGCGCATCTATTTCGAAATTTCCGGGCAAAATCAGCCCTGCCCTCCTGCTCTGGTCAAAAAGACGCAGCGCAGCAAAGGGAAGCCGCCTCGCGCAGATCAGATCCGCGAAGGGGGAAAGAGCTGTTGGATATAGGTGAACATGACGATCTGCTCCAACTTTGAATTGATTTTGGGTAGCAATCGTCAAATTGAAGATCACTGCCCGCCGTATTGATCGTTGATAGTGTCGGCAGGCAGCGCAGAGAAAGTGTTTCTCTGTAGCGGCCTGACTAAATAATCAACAAAGGACTCGGGTGTTCGTCCACCGCTCGTCTCCTATAAAAATGATGCTGAAAGTTTAATCCTGACTATTGAAAAGTCAAGCTTTGCATCACTCATCATGAATAAAAAAATCGATTTAACAAACCAATGTGAATAAGAATTTATTGTCTACTGCAGAATTTCTAGGCAACTCAAATTTGTGAAAATTCGTTTCAGCCTTTAGGACAAACCCCAATTATCTATTCAAAGGCCTCTCTCGCTTCAGGCACCAGTGCGAGCTTGGCCTTGAGCTCAGCGGCGGAGTGGCAGCCGAGTTTGCGCATCGAACCGGCCCGATGAAATTCAACGGTACGCACAGCGATTTCAAGGCGTTCAGCAATTTGCCGGTTCGTGAGTCCCGAGACGACAAGAAGCGCCGTCTGGCGCTCTCGATCTGAGAGTGAGAGAAAGGCCGTACGGGCCGCTTCAGTGAGCGCCGCCTGATGAGCGGCTTCATCGGCAGATGAATCCTCGCTCGCCGGCGTGCTGTCAAGCGTCTGCTCGGTCTCCCCAGAAGCCAGGGACTGAGCAATCGTCAGGGCCCGCTCAATTGCAGCGAGCAGTTTTTCCGTCCGCACGGGCTTAGAGAGAAAAGTGACGGCGCCGGCTTCAATGGCATCCACCGCCATGTCGACGTCGCCATGCGCTGAAAGAAAAATGCAGGGCAGCTTTGAACCGAGCTTTTTCATCCGGTCATGCAAAACAATGCCGGACATTTCCCCCATGCGAACGTCGAGAATCGCGCACCCGGGATCTTCCGGACGATCGCTGATGAGAAAGGACTCTGCACTCTCATAGTGGCGCACGATAAAGCCTTCGTTTTCAAGGACGTAGGCCAATGCATCGTGAATATTGGGATCGTCGTCGACAATGCGGATAATAGGAGCGGCGGTCATTTGCTGGGGTCCTTTGGATCCTTTGGAAGAGGCTGTGCCGGCTCTGCGGCCGGCTCGTGAGGCACAGGAATGGAATTATCCGTTTGGGCTCTGCCGGATTGTGATGTGCTGACAAGCGGCAGCGCCACCCGCACGGCGAGTCCGGTCAGGCGAGGATTAAGATCCGTTCGCCCAAAAGTAATGGCGCCGAAGCAGGCCTCAACGATCGATCGGACGATGGCAAGGCCGAGCCCCAGACCGTTAGATTTTTGACTCGATCCGGCCTGCGGCTGACTCGAACCCGCCTCAATGCGCACGAGTTCTTCGTCGGAAAGGGGTTTGCCGCTGTCGGCCACCATGAATACCACGCTGCTGCCGATGACTTCAGCGGTAAAGGCGACCAAGGGTCCGGAGCCCACGAGAACCTCCGGGGCCTTCGTGAGATTAACCGGTTTGGGCTTGCCGCTTGACTCGTCGGCGGCCCAGGCGGCCTGAGCGGCCTCGGCGGCATTCTTCAGTAAGTTGACGAAGACAAGCTCGAGTTCGAAGGCGTTGGCAGAAATATGGGCAGCACTTTTAGGCACCAGCACCCAGAGCGGAAAGTCCCGCATGGATTGTCCGCGCCAGAGGCGCACGGCGCTCTGCATCACATCGGCCGCTGACAGAACGGATCGCTCCAGTCTGCGGCCTTTGGCATAGGCGCGCACACGCTCGACAATCTCACTCGCCCGCTGTGTTTCGTCGGCAATCCGGTCAGCAATTTTGGCCATGCGGTCCGGATCGGTCGAACCTCGGCGAATTTGGCGGGCGAGCCCCTCCGCGTAAAGCGATGCCGATGTGAGGGGCTGGCGCAGTTCGTGAGCAAAAATGCTTGAAATCTGCGTGAGCGATGCTGCACGCTGCATGGATGCCAGGCGAGAGGCCTGCGCCATCTTCTGCTCCATCAATTCGCGAACGCGCTCACCCTGGCGGCGCGCAAGCACTTCTGCCCGCCAGCCATGGAAGAGGAGCCCGAGAATCAGAAGCGCAATGACAAGCATCCAGGTGAGATAGTCGTCAATGAGTTCATTAAGCATCGTCGCCCGGAGCTTCTCGGACGGTCCCACGCGAATCGCTTCAAGCAGCGCGTCCACGGACTTGTAGTTCGTCGGAATCGTCCAGCGGGCACCGCGCTCGGTGGGCGGCATCGACAGGAGCGCAAGCGTCGCGCGCCGCGCGGCCTCGGGCGAAATCAGCTCCGTTGAGGCCATGGTGAAGCCGGGATAAAGGTCCGTGGAGTGCACGCAGGCCACGTCCACATTGTCTCGTCGATCCAGAACGCGAAGCTCGCCGACGGCTTCGGGGTGGCGCTCAATAAACTGCTCGTACGCACAGAGCCGCAGGACGCCCGCATCCGCTTTTTCATCCAATACGAGCTTCACAATATCCGATATCGACCGAGCATCGCCCGTGAAAATCGTTTTCCCGAAAAACTCGTTGGGATTGATGCCGAACTTTGCGACTTCACCGAGCACAATTTGCCAGCCCGGGAAGGAAAGCGCGTTGCTCGCCGCAATCGTGCGCCCTTTCAAGTCGCCTAAGGTTTGAAATTCCCGGTGATCCTCACGAACAATCACCGCAGACCCTTCATTGCGGTTGGGATCCGGGCCGCCCTTGGAAACCAGCGTGGCAAGCGGACGAAGGCCAAAGGTTGAAAGCCGTGTGACCGCGCCGGAAGTGCCGAGAATGAACTCTGCTCCGCGGCTCAAAACAATGCGGTCGAACTCTTCGAACGTACAGAAAATCAGTTTGATGCCGCGGTTGGGAAAGAGCGGCGCCAGCGCAAGCTTCGTCGCTTCGGCAATGAGCAGATTGTCGCGCGGGAGCGCAAAGGTAATGACCGCAATGCGTATCGGATCTGTCCCCGGCACAGGAATGACCCCGGCATCAGGCGGCACCTTCAGATCGGCCGCAGAATGGTCCAGCGAAACGACGGCCCCGGTTACGCGCTCTTCTGCCGGGATTTCGACCGACACCGCAGCCGCGAGAACACAGCAGGCAAAGCGCAGCGCCCAAAGGCACTGAGCAGTGCTTTTTCGTTTTGCAAACCGAAAACTGAGGCGGGTCATGTCGTTCTGAGCCAGCCGGTTCTATCGGCTTGAGAGCATGTATGGATACTTTTTTCGCATCCGCGGGTTTACCCGCGTTTCATGGGAAGTTTATCCAACCTTTTCTGCCTTCCAATGGGCTTTCGGTCCTCTTGGGCCATTTGAATTCATCCGTGTTGACCAGACTCTGCCTTCTAAGGGTTGTCCCCTAGCAATCTTTGGATACGTTTTGGTCTTTGCTAATAACGCTTCACGCGGTCTGACAGGATTAGTATTCACTCATCAACGTTCGATATCGAACTATATATCAATGCTCAGAGCGGTGCTTCAAAGCAATTACCGCCCCCGCAGAAGGAATTTTGATCATGAAGAACATTTTGGTTGTATCCGGCCATCCCAATCCCTCGGCATCACTCGCCAACAAAACCATTCTGGAGAGCCTGAGGACTGCGTTTCCGCAGGCCCAATTCCGCGAACTCGCTTCACTCGTGAAAGAGGGCCGCTTTGACCCGGTCCCAGAACAGGAAGCGCTCGAGAAAGCCGACGTTATCGTGCTCCAGTTTCCGTTTAACTGGTACTCGGTGCCGGGGCTCCTCAAGACCTGGATTGACGAGGTGCTGCTTCACGGATTTGCCTATGGTTCAGGCGCGAAGCTTTCGGGCAAAACCGTGCTGCTTTCCATCACCGCCGGCGCTCCGGAGGCGGCCTACCAACGCGACGGCTTTACCGGTCACACGGTATTTGAGCTCCTCACGCCGCTCGCCGTCACCGCCAAAGCCTGCAGCATGATTTTTGCCGAACCCGTCGTTTCGTACGGCTACTCCGTTCCTGCCGCACAAAATGACAAGGAAAACTATCTTGCCAACGCCAGAAAGCACGCCCAAGCGCTTACGGCACAGCTGAAGGCCCTCTGAGAGGGACGATAAGCGTTTTTTTATGAATAAGCTGGATGGATGAGCTTATTCATGCGCCGCTAAGCAATCATGCTGAAGCCCCGGCAGGGTTTGCCTGCCGGGGCTTCAGTCGTTCTCAAATGCCTGAAAGAATAATCAGCGCTTAGAACTTATGCACAATGCCGGCGGCGACTTCAATGACTGTCGGGGCAAGGTCGAGACCGTTTTTCTGTCCCTTCACCGTTTGATACGAATAAGAAGCAACGCCGTAGAGCGAAGTACGTTTGCTCAGCGAATAGAGGTACCCCGCAGAGGTGTTCCAGCGTGTGATATCCACTTCGCCGACGACGGCGCCGCCTGCGGTCGACATATCCCAGCCGTTCACCGTGTCAATCGTGCCGTCCAGATAGGAAGTTGCCACCTTGAAGGTGCCCCCTGCCGCCGGAATATCCGCGCCGACCGTGAGACCATAGCCCTCGACCTGGAAGCGTTCCGTTTTTGCCGAAGACAGCGCAAAATCTTTCGAGGAAATACTGTCGATGCTGTTCAAATCGGCATTGTCAAAATACTGTGCCCCGGCATAGAGCTTGACGACCTTGAAATCGTAATTGCCGCCCACCGTCACCGTCAGCGCATCATCGACCGGGCTGCCCCAGCCCTGACCGTTCCACTTTGTGGTTGAGAAGTTCGTTTGGTCAAGAACGGCAGCCAGGTTAAGGGGACCGTTGGCATAAGTGAGACCCATCGCGTAATAGCGGTCGACCGACGACTTCCCTTCCACGCCGTGCAGGCCTGCGCCGTCGTAGTCATCCTTGGTGTCGGTATCAAACGAATACTGGGCGTAAACCTTAAAGCCCGCAAAGGCCGGCGTTGCATAGGTGACCGTGTTGTCATAGCGGTCAAAACCGCTCATCACGGTGCTCGCGTTGGCCGCATACTGGCCCCAGGAGGTCCCGAAGGGTGACATGCTGCCAAGGAGGCCAAAGGTGCCGTTGCCGCTCGCAAGACTGCCCATCCGGCCGAAGGCAACAGTGCCGAATGCGCCCGACAGGTTCAGCTGGGCTTCACGGCCAAAGAGGCGGTTGTCCTGCGTGAAGCTCCCCGTGTCCGAAGAGAAACCGTTTTCGAGAACGAAGCCGATCTTAAGCCCATTGCCGAGGTCTTCCGTACCCTTGAGGCCAAATCGTGAACCAGCGGTCACGCCGGACTTCATCTGGAAGGTGTCAACCGTATCGACACCCTGCATGTCAGCATCGGCATGCTGGAAAACCAAACCGGTATCAATCACGCCATAAAGGGTGACATCAGCAGCCAAGGCTGAACCAGCGAAAGCTCCAAGAACGGAGAGTGCAGCAAGTGTTTTTTTTCATTTGAAAGGGTTTTATTCAAAAAGAACGGCGCTGCTGCCTAAAGGCAGCAAAGCGCTGCGTAATCCCTGCACGAAGCTTCGTCAAATTCTGTCTGATATTGCGAAAACAAAATCTTTTTCGATGTTTCATGCAACCCGGATGGGTTTAGGGGCCGCAATCATCATGCTTTGACCTCGGATTCCCTGCAATCCAGTCTTTTTCCGGTAAAGCGGCAATGCAATGTTTTTTAATAGAAAGCTAATAATGTATGTTTGTATTGCATCTAAGATATACACCACAAATACGACGTTTTCGTTAACCGATTCCTCGAGAGCAAGGCTGCGAACGCCGATTGGCCTTCACTGCTCCCGTGCGAGCCAGATAAGGAAGAGCATCACCGAGAGGCAGTCTGCTGCGCCCCCCGGCGACAGACGTCTGGCGACGAACTCGCGGTCCACTGTATGGAGAGCATCACGCCACGAGGCTTGGCGCAAAGCGCCGGACTCGAGCAAATCCCGAGCACAGCGCTTCACTGACTGAAGTGCCTCTATACCGCCACGACGCACCAATGTCGTATCGTCGAGCTCCCTCATGATTTCAAAGAGCGCCTCGAGCAGTCTGCGGGCATCGAGCTCCGCCTCCGGCAGACTGCAGAGCGCGAGGAGCGGCGTCTCAATGGACGGAAAACCCGCCGCGGCTTCACCGCGAATGCCCGTGAGTCCATAGTCACGATGCGCTCGCATACCCGGTGTTTCTTCAGAGGGCCTTCCGGCGAAATCCGCGAGCGTGAGTCTTCCGAGCTCAGCGGTCTTATCCAAAACGTTTTTGATACAGGTCTTTTCATCGAGCTCATCGAATGCGCCGCGCTCTGCCGCGCTCACCTCACCTGCCGCGCCGAGGACAAGGCCGAACGAAAAAATGAGCCCTTTGTGCGTGTTGACTTGGCCCGTCGCTTCATACATGGCTTCCTCGGCTTCGAGTCCGATGAGCCTCAGCACCGCGAGCAGAAATGCCGGGTCGTCGGCAATCCGTTCGCCCGCCGCGAAGAACCGCGGAAAAAAGGATGAAATCGCCGCTGCGCTTCTCTGGAACGTGAAGAAGTCCATGTCGTCGTGGGAGCCCGAGTGTGCAGGATCCACTAAACCGGGCTTAGGCTGGAGTCCAACCTCATAAAGTGCCGCACGCAGCGCCAGTGCGCCCGCACGACGGGCGGCCGCAGACACGGTGAAGGCAGTTTCATACGCCGCGAATCGTGCCAGCCGATCGGTCACGCTTTGCGCGACCTCTTCGGCCGAATGGCTTTTTTCCCGCATGCAAAGCGCTGCCGGCCGGCTGCAGACAAAGCATGTGCGGCCCATCCCGTGACGCGAAGCCAGAGAGACCGTCTTGCCGCCGGCATCATAGACATCAAAGTCAAAAAGCCTTGACCACGGATGGAGGGCCTCAAGCTCTGCGGTCTTCTCCTTGACGCTCTGCGGCGCCTCAGCTGCCGCAAAGAGCACTGACGGCCCTGCTGAAGCATTGGTGAGCGCACATTCCGTGAGCTGCGGGAACCGCTGGGCAAACTCAGACATGCCGCTCGCGAGCAGCCGCCGCAGCAGCGCGGAATCCTTGATTCGGCCGGGGATATTGAGCGCAAGCTGAACCACCGTCTCGCCCGAGTGACGCCGCGCAAAGGCCTTCCGGCGCTCGACGCGCGCTTCCTTCTCTTCGAGATAGGCGGCAAGGCGCTCCGTCTGAGGGGCGTCGGGCGAATAGCAATGCCTCACCGCGCTCATGACGCCTCCCTGCGGAGCGCTTCACACAATGCGGTCCCTTCAGGAGACTTGAGATAGGCAAGCGTCGACGCGGGCACCCACTCCTCAACCTCGTCCATTCGGCCGGCCGTCCAGGCCGCACGCACCCGCGAAGCAGAAATCGCGCCGATTCCGTCTTCAATGCGCGGGACTTCCACGAGTTCGAGCGCGTACTTTTTGAAGACGTCCTTTAACGCTTCGTTATATGCGCGGGTGACCGGGTCCGTCGTTTCCGTCCCGACGAAGCGCTTGGTGATGCCGAACCCCGGGGCAAGCAGATGCGCAAAGATGGTTCCGTCCAGATGCGTTTGAGCCGGCAGCCGCTCGTTCTTCTTTAGAAAATAAGAGGGAAAGGTCCCGGCAGAAATAATGTACGGGCCGCTAGGCACCACGCGGACATTGGGCAGATCGGCAGTGCCTGCGCGCACGAGAGCGAGTCTGACGTCAAACGGAAAGACCGACTGGTTTTCCTCAACGACCAAAACGATGCACTGCTCAGCATCGCGCGCCGCGAGCTCAATCAAAGCCTTGTGCCCGAGCGTAAATGGATTGGCATTAACAATAACAGCCGAAGACCGCGCATTCGGGTTCACACCGCCCGCGCAGATGCGCCGGATCCACTTCTGGGGCGAACAGCTGCCGAATTCGAGAAGGCACGCGTAGGGCGGAACATTTTCCACGAGCCGAAAGCCCGCGCCGCTGAACGCTTGGGCATTTTGCGACTTCGTAAAGAGCTGAAGGTAGAAGATGCCGCGCTCGCGGGCCTCTTCGATCACCGCGGTAAAGAGCTTCTCGACAATCCCTTTGTGACGCATTTCGGGGTCAACTGCGGTATTGCGCACCACACTGCCCGACAGAATGACCGTGCCGACGAGCCGGCCGCCGATGAAAGCGCCGAAGCACGCATCCGCATATTCGCGCCGCACCGGCAGATCTCTTTCTCGAAGAAATGCCGTCACCTTCTCCCACTCTGAAGGATTAGCAGTTTGTATTTTCCGGATCTCTTCCATAGCGCACCCGCTTTGCGGAGGTTTAACTTCCATTTCATTATCTGCGCAAATCTTTTGATCTTTCAGGTTACTTTAATTACCTAACACCCTCACATTCAGACAGCAAAGATACAATTAAATTTGCCCAGTCTGCGCTCGTAAATCAGCGGCAGGCAATTATGAAAACACTTTTAACTGGAATGCCGGCCCTTCAAAAACACAGTCCGGTCTTTTGAATACTAAATGCGCCTGCAAACAAAACTTCTTGCATTAACGGCAGCATTGTTGTGCCTGATGCTTCTCGTCATCCTGAAATTCATTCAGGTCTACGAGGGCGACTTCGTGCATGAAGACGTCTCGAACCGCGCTCAGGCGATCTCAAGGCTTGTCGCCTCCAATTCCAAGCTGCAGGACTGGATGGCGCGTTCGCCGCTCACTCCGGAAGGTCTTGAGGGCATCCAGCGTTACTCCGAGCAGGTGCGGCTTGCTACCGGCGTGGAGTTCATCGTCATTTTTGACAACCTCGGCAAGCGCCTCTCGCACCCCAATCCCGCGAAGATCGGCCTGCACATCCAGGGGGCTGATGAGAGCGGCGCTTTGCGCGGGGAGGAATACATCTCCGTTTCGATCGGCACCCTCGGCGAGTCCATCCGCGCCTTTACGCCGATCTTTCATGACGGCCGGCAGGTAGGCGCCGTCGTCACCGGCATTACGACGGCCAATGCCAAAACGCTCACCGAGGCCCGCATGACGAAGATGCTGGGCGGCATCTCCCTCGTGTTCCTCGTTGGCTTTCTCGCCATCATCATCTTCTCGAGAAAGCTCAAGAAAACGCTCCTCGGCATGGAACCCGAAGAGATTGCGCTGCAAAACACCATCAGCAGCACGGTACTAAAGTCGGTGCGCGAAGGCGTGCTCGTCATCGATGCGGCCGGGCGGCTCCAGGTCGTCAACGACCAAGCGCGCGAGATCCTCGCCAAGGCCCATCTCCCTTCGGATGTGCTCGGACAGCCCGTGGACAAGGCCATCCCGCACACGCGCCTCTTAGAGGTGGTGCGCACCGGACGCGCGGAAAACGATGCCGAACAGAATCTCGGCGGCGTCGTGATCATCACCAACCGCGTTCCGCTCGTCGTGAGGGGAAAGGTCATGGGCGCCGTCGCAACCTTCCGGGATTTAAGCGACATGATGGAGCTTGCCGAAGAGCTGACTGGCGCCAAAAAGTGGATCGAAGCCCTGCGGGTTCGGGCCCACAACTACCGCAACACGCTGCACGTCATCAACGGACTCGTGAAGAACCAGCAGTACCCCGAGCTCGAGCGCTACGTCGAAGAGCTGCGCATTGCCGATGAAGTGCATAACGGCCGCATTGCCCGCCTGATCAAGGATCAAGTGCTCGCGGCGTTCCTCCAAAGCAAGGTTGCCCGCGCAGCTGAACTCGGCATTGAACTCGACGTGGAGCCCGATTCCCATGCCGACGAAATCCCTGACGCGCCGTTCCGCCAGGCCCTACTCTCCGTTGTTGGGAACCTTCTCGACAACGCCATGGATGCCGTGAACGAATCCGAAGAACGGTGCGTGCGCATCCGCATCACGAGCGGCCAGCCAATCTGGTCAGTCGAAGTGTCCGATTCCGGGTGCGGCTTTAAGGGCGACCCAATGCAGTACTTCCGCAAGGGCGTCACCACCAAGGGCGAAGGCCACGGCTACGGTCTATATCTCGTGGCCCGGGCCGTGCACGCCTATAACGGCTCCATCGAAATCGAAAGCAATTACCCGGCCGGCACCGTGCTTAAGATTGTGATGCAGGCTGCGGGACCCGAATAAGGAGAAAGAAGTGATCCGCGTGATGATTGTTGAAGACGATCCGATGGTGGCGAGCGTGAACGAAACCTACCTCTGCCGCCTGCCCGGGTTCTGCGTCATTGCGAAGTCGGCCGACGGCCTGCAGGCGCTCGAAAAGATCAAAGCGCTTTCCGGGAGCGTCGATCTGGTGCTCCTCGACGTCTTCATGCCGAAAATGGACGGACTCTCTTTTCTTGAACACTTGAAGAACCTTGCGCCGTCGGTCTCGGTGATCATGATCACCGCCTCGCAGAATAAGGAAAGTCTGCGCACGGCGCTCGCTCACGGCGTCGCCGACTACATCATCAAACCCTTCACCTTCGAACGCTTCAAGGCGGCGCTGCTCACCTTCGCCGAACGCTGGCGGCTGCTCCATGAAGCCGAAGACTTCGACCAGTCCGACCTAGACAACATTTTTCACCGCGGCGCCCCGCCGCAGCAGTTTTCCAAGGGCATTGATGCGGACACCCTGGAAATAATCCTCGCCTCGGTCAATGCTGCATCAGCGCCCGTTTCCACTCAGGAAGTTGCAGACGACGTGGGACTCTCTCGAATTTCCGTACGCAAATATCTTTCTTATCTCGAAGAAAACAACCGTATTCAGGGTGACCTTTCATACGGCGGGAAAGGACGGCCCGTAAAACTTTACCGCGCGCTTTAGCTGCACTTTTATCAATATTAAATTGATCCGCTTTTAGTCGTACTTTTAAAACTTACATAATCGATCTACTTAATCTCCTAAACGAGACTTCTGAAAAACCTATTTCCATAATGAAAGTGCTCTTATTCCGGAGGCCCATTATGGAAACCACTTCCAAAACTTTCTGGCAGACCGCCTGCGAACTCAAAATCGGGCCTGTGCCCGCGCCGGTCTACCTCGTACTCGCCGTCATCGTGGCTGCGGCAACGATTTTCGGCCAGCTGCCCGCCGACATGGTGGGCGGCATTGCCATCATGATGGTGATGGGCATCCTGCTCGGCGACATCGGCCTCAAGGTGCCGATTCTCAAGGACATCGGCGGCCCGGCCATTCTGTCGATCTTTATTCCGTCAGCGATGGTTTACTACGGCCTCTTGAACAGTGACGCCGTCAAGGCGATCACGGCCTTCACCAAGGGGGCGAATTTTCTCTACTTCTATATTTCGTGCCTCGTTGTGGGCTCCATTCTCGGCATGGTGCGCACCGTGCTCGTGCAGGGGTTCCTGCGCATGTTCGTTCCGCTCGTGGTCGGCACGGTTGTTGCGTCGATTCTCGGCTGCATTGCCGGCATGCTCTGCGGCGAGGATCTCTATCACACGTTCTTTTTCATCGTGATTCCGATCCTTTCGGGCGGCGTGGGCGAAGGCATCCTTCCGCTCGCAGCTGCTTATTCGGAAATTCTCAATCAGTCCGCCGATCAGTTCCTCGTGCACTTCGTGCCCGCTGCGATGCTCGGCAACCTCTTCGCCATCATGTCCGCGGGCTACCTCAAGAAGATGGGCGAGCGCTTCCCGAAGCTCTCGGGCAACGGCACCCTTGTAAAGTCGGGCGACCTCTCCGACATTACGAACGCCAAGGCCGAAGAAGCCCCGCTCGACGTCAAGATGATGGGCGCGGGCCTCGTCCTCGCCTGCTGCTTCTTCTGTGCGGCCAAGGTGCTCGCCCTCTGGATTCCGATCCCTGCGCCGATTCTGATGATCATCCTTGCCGCGCTCATCAAGGTCCTTAACATCATGCCGACCGTGATGGAGCAAGGCGCCAAGCAGTGGTACAAGTTCGTCTCCGGCAACCTCACCTGGGCGCTTCTCGTCGGCGTGGGCGTCATCTATACGCCCTGGAATGACGTTCTCGCAGCCATTACGCCGGCCTACATCTTCACGATCATGGCCACCATCTTCGGCATGGTTGCTTCGGGGCTCCTCTGCGCTCGGTTCATGAACATGTACCCGATCGAATCCGCGATCGTCACCTGCTGCCACTCGGGCTTAGGCGGCACGGGCGACGTCGCCATCCTCTCGGCGGCCAACCGCATGGGCCTGATGCCCTTTGCGCAGATTTCCACCCGCTTGGGCGGCGCCTGCACGGTGATTGCCGCGACGATTCTGATGCGCGCGCTTCAGTAAATCGCCCTCATCCCAAGCACTTTGCTCTGCCAAGCTCTTTATTCATGAGGCACATCATGCGACAAGGACAAGCCGGAACACTCGAAAGCAACGACGCGGTCATCACGGTCGCCGAAGCCCCTGCGGGCAGCGGGATCATCATCGACCTTGAAAGTTCCGTGAAAGCCGCCTACGGCGACACGATCGAAGCCGTCATTCGGGATGCGTGCCGCGAGGCCGGGATTGAGGACGCCGAAGTCGACGTCCGCGACAAGGGCGCGCTCGACTGCACCATCCGCGCCCGCACCCTGACGGCCATTACCCGCGCCGGCCTATAAACCAGCCAAAGGACCACTCATCATGAGACGTACGCTTTTGTTTCTGCCGGGAAACAACCCCGGCAATCTGCAGTCCGGCGCAGTTTTCGGCGCAGACGGCATCATCCTCGACCTCGAGGACTCTGTGTCGCCCGCAGAAAAGGACGCGGCGCGCCTTTTGGTTGCGAGCGCCTTAAAGAGCGTTGATTACGCGGGCGTGGAACGCGCCGTGCGCATCAATACGCTCGCGGCCGGCGGCGACGCGGACATTGCTGCCGTCGTTCCCTGCGGACCGGACGCTGTCATGCTCCCCAAGACCGAATCGATCGACGACATCCGTGCCTGCGAAGCACTGCTCGAAAAGGCTGAGGCGGCCTGCGGCGCAATGAAGAAGACTCTCATCATGCCGCTCATTGAAACGCCGATGGGGCTCGCCCGGTGTCTCGACATTGCCTTGGCGAGCAAACGCGTGACGCTCCTCTCGCTCGGCGGCGAGGACTACACCGCATCGCTCGGCACTGAGCGCACACGCGAAGGCCGCGAACTCATCTTTGCCCGCGGCATGCTCGCCAACGCTGCAGCGGCAGCCGGCATTGACTCCATCGATGCCCCCTTCGCCGATACCAACGATCCCGAAGGGCTCTTTCTGGACACTCTGAACGCCCGTACCTTCGGCTTCAAGGGAAAGTTTGCCATCAATCCGCGCCAGATCAGCGTGATCCACAAGGCATTTGCGCCGACCGCGAAAGAAATCGCCTGGGCCAAGCGCATTCTTGTCGTCATTGAAGAAGCTCAGAAGAAGGGCGCCGGCGTCATTGCGCTCGACGGCAAAATGGTCGACGCACCGATCGTCGCCCGGGCCCGCCGCACCATTCATATGGCAGACATGCTCGGCCTGCTTGAGGAGGAATAACCATGCGCAAGACCATTCTCGGCCGGGAGATTCCCGATCAGCTCGACGGCATCGAACTCAAACCCTTTGCCGGCGCATTCGCCGCCCGACCCGTCGGGACGCGCGCAGCTCCCTCCGTCAAGTGCAGGCTGCCGGGCGACGGCAAGTGCCTGCCGGACCTTGACGCCGTCTTTACGAAGGTCGGCCTGAAAAGCGGCATGACGCTCAGCTTCCATCATCATTTCCGCAACGGCGACATGCTGATGAACCAGGTGATTGCAGCGGCTGCTAAGCGCGGGATCAAGGATCTGCGAATCGCGGCAAGTTCGATCTTTCCCGTACATGCCCCGCTGGTTGAATTCATCCGATCCGGCGTCATCACACGCATCGATTCGGACTACGTCAGCGGACCGGTAGCCGAGGCCGTCTCCTCGGGACTCCTCCCCCGAGCTGCTGTTTTCCGTACGCACGGCGGCCGAGCCCGTGCCATTGAATGCGGCGACCTCAAGATCGACGTCGCCTTCATTGCTGCACCTTCGGCCGACGCATACGGCAACATCAACGGCGTCACGGGCGAGACGGCCTGCGGCTCCCTGGGCTACGCCTTCCCGGATGCGGACTATGCCGATCAGGTCGTTGCCGTCACGGACAATCTGCAGCCTTATCCGCTCACGCCGATCTCCATTTCTCAGGAACGCGTCGACTGGGTTGTTGAGCTCGAGAAGATCGGCGATCCCAACGGCATTGTGTCCGGCACAACCAAGGTGACGAAAGACCCGGTGCAGCTCATCATCGCTCAGAACGCCGCCAAGGCGATCGCTGCTTCCGGCCTTCTTGAGGACGGCTTTTCACTTCAGACTGGTGCGGGCGGCGCATCGCTTGCCGCAGCAGCCTTCATCGCGGAAATGATGCGTGAGAAGCACGTCGTCGGCAGCTTCATCATGGGCGGCATCACCGGTCTCTTGGTCAAAATGCTCGAAGAAGGCCTCTTCAAGCGCATTCTGGACGTTCAGGACTTTGACCTCGAAGCCGTGCGCTCCGTCCGTGAGAATCCGGCTCATGAAGAGGTCGGCGCATGTCTCTATGCAAGCCCCTTTAATTCGGGCTGCATTGTGAATCAGCTCGACTGCGCCATTCTCGGCGCCACTGAGATCGACACAGACTTCAACGTGAACGTGCTGACGGGCTCCGCCGGGGCCATCATGGGGGGTTCGGGCGGTCACAGCGACGCTGCGGCCGGCGCAAAGATGACCATCATCACGGCCAACCTCACCCGCTCGCGCATCGCGGTGATCAAGGACCGCGTACGCACCATCTGCACGCCGGGCGAAACCGTTGACGTTCTCGTCACCGAGTGGGGCATTGCGGTAAATCCGCGCCGCACAGACCTGCTTGAGCGCTTCACGAAAGCAAAGCTTCCGGTTCATTCGATCGAAAAGCTCCGTGAAAAGGCCGAGCGGCTTTGCGGCAAGGCCCGTCCGATTCCCGAGGGCGAGCGCATCGTCGGGATCGTCGAGTACCGCGACGGCACGATCATTGACGTTGTGCGTGCCAGAGCATAAGGGCCTGCGTCCAGCCGCATATTCATAACCTTTCTGGGAGTTTCGTTTGAGCGGGACTCCCTTTTTTTCCCTATCAATCGATCACAATCGCGCAGTTTTTCGATCTTTTTGTACCCACGGCAAAGGGCGAAGACGGTTAGGATCCGTACCAAAGAATTGCGAAATGCAGACGATCCGTCTGCACTCGAGCATAATGTGAAGCATTTTCATTATCGGCACTCCCGCTCAGGCCGCGCATCATGCGCGAGGTCCGCCTGCGGCAGCTGCTGATGCTTTGGAGCCTAATTTCAATGACTGAACCCAAAATCGCCGCGCTGGATGCGGCAAAAATCTGGCAGCTCTTTAACCTGGGCGGCACGGTGCTTGTTTCTGCAGAACACGACGGCAAGACGGACATGATGCCGGCGAGCTGGGCCTCGCCGCTCGACTACGACAAGGTGTTGGTGGTAGTGGACAAATCCCACTACACCCGCAAGCTCATGGATCAATCCGAATACTTTGCGCTCGGCGTTGCTTCTGCGGGCATTCTTCCTGAGCTCCTGTCTCTTGGATCCGTGAGCAAGAATGCAGATCCCGAAAAACTCGAAAAAAGCGGGATGGCGCTCTTCACGCAGCCAGGCTTCAAGATTCCGCTCGCCCGCGGCTGCTCGGCCTGGGCCATTTTCAAGAAACTCCCCGAAACGGAGGAACTCTCAAAGAAGTACGACCTCTTCCTCGGGCAGGCCGTTGCCGCCTGGGGAGATGAACGCGTCTACCAAAACGGCAGACCCGACTTCGAGCACGCGCCCAAAGAGATGCGCACCACGCATTACGTTTCCGGCGGCCGTTTCTTCCTCCTCGGTGAAGCGGTCGACGTGGAGCCGACAGCGCTGTAACCTTTCGGCACTGCCATTCTCTCTCTGAAAATCGGAAGGACGGCGCTTCGCCGTCCTTTTTTATGGTTGATTCGCCATGATCCCGAAGAGCATTCTGGTGCGCGGCGCTCGCGTACACAACTTAAAGAACATCGATGCGGAGGTGCCGCTCAATCAGATCGTCGGCATTGCCGGCGTATCGGGTTCCGGGAAATCATCTCTCGCGCTCGGGGTGCTCTATGCGGAAGGTTCGCGCCGCTATCTGGAATCGCTTTCAACCTACACCCGGCGCCGCATGACGCAGGCCGCAAAGGCCGTCGTTGACGAAGTGCTTTATGTGCCGGCGGCGCTCGCCATGCACCAGCGGCCTGCTGTTCCCGGGATCCGCAGTACTTTTGGAACGGGAACAGAACTCCTCAACGGCCTGCGCCTCATCTTCTCGCGCTTGGCAAGCCACCGCTGTCCAAACGGACACTGCGTGCCGCCGACGCTCAATGTCGCCGCTGAAAAGGAAATCGTTTGCCCGACCTGCGGCGTGCATTTCTTTGCGCCGGGCGCAGAAGATCTGGCCTTTAACAGCCGCGGGGCCTGTCCCAAATGCAGCGGCACGGGTCTGATCCGAACGGTTGACGAGTCGACGCTCGTTCCTGATGAAAACCTCACGATAGAAGAAGGCGCCGTCGCGCCGTGGAACACCCTGATGTGGTCGCTCATGGTCGACGTGTGCCGCGCGATGGGCGTGCGCACGAATGTGCCTTTCAAGGAGCTCAGTCCCAAGGAGCGCGACATCGTTTTTCACGGGCCGGCCGTCAAAAAACGGATCTTCTACAAAGCCAAGAACACCAACAGTGCGGGCGAACTCGATTTCACCTACTTTAATGCCGTCTATACCGTAGAAAATGCGCTCGCCAAGGTCAAAGACGAAAAAGGCATGAAGCGGGTGGAAAAGTTTCTCAAGGAATCCGTCTGCCCGGCCTGCGGCGGCACTCGGCTCTCGGATGCTGCCCGGGCGCCCCGCGTTCGCGGCATCTCTCTTGACGCGTTCTGCCGCATGACGCTCACGCAAGCCATTGATTGGGTCAAAGGCATTGCGGCATCGCTTCCGCCGCCGATGCGCCCAATGGCCGAGCGTCTTGTCGAATCCTTTCTCGATGCTGCCAAGCGGCTCATGGACTTGGGCGTCGGCTACCTGCAGCTCAACCGCGCATCTTCGACTTTGTCAACGGGCGAACGTCAGCGCATGCAGCTCGCCCGCGCCGTGCGCAACCGGACAACCGGCGTGCTTTATGTGCTCGATGAACCTTCTATTGGCCTCCATCCGGCCAACCTCGAAGGACTCATCGGCGTTATGCACGACCTTCTCGCCGACGGCAATTCCATCGTGCTCGTCGATCATGATGTTCAGGTGCTGCGCGAGGCGGGCTGGCTGATTGAAATGGGGCCGGGCGCCGGCGCAAAGGGCGGCACTCTTTTGGCTCAGGGCACCGTCGCGGCCATTGAATCAAATGCTGCCTCCCGTATCGGACCTTACCTCGCCGGCCGAGCGGCGCCCGCACGCGCGTCCCGCGCCGGCAAGGATGAAATGTTTGCCTTCGGGCGCATTCATCTTTCTACGCTCGCGATCCACACCTTGACATCCTCTCCGCCCAAGGACGGAGATTCCCTACTGAGTCCTTACGCGTTTTCAGGCGCTTGGGGATCTC
>OGCM01000176.1_pt1 | contig 114891 bp, 99 predicted proteins | sample 1570151 | NCBI WGS metagenome assembly OGCM01 (sample SAMEA4370582, study PRJEB24528) | human gut metagenome
GTAGAGATAGAGGTCGAATCCTCCGGATTGCCCCGGTCGTTCGTATGGTTCGACAGAGAGCCGCAGTTGTTCGCCTTCAAAGAGATGCTCGAAGAATATATCGAGACATTCCGGCCGATGACAGACGACGCAGACGATTAATCTCTCTTGTTAAATAATAGTAAAAATACTACTTTTTAATCGGTGTTTATTGTATATCGTAGTAAATATACTATCTTTGTGGCATAAAAAAAGAACGATATGAAAGTTCTAAAAACAAGCTTGGTTCTTAAATTGTTGCTCGACGATGGCTGGGAAATCGTTCATCAGAGAGGGAGCCATCGACAGCTAAAACACCCGGTGAAAAAAGGGAAGGTAACGTTGAACGGCAAACCTTCCGATGACATCTGGGGCGATAACCTGAAAAGCGTGGAGAAACAATCGGGGCTAAAATTTTAGCCCCGGTTCTCCGGCTTTGCACAAGACTAAAAAATACTTATTTGTTATACTCCTTATATTACTATTTATAAAATAATACTGTTATGGGACTTTCTAAGCAAAATGTTGTTGTAAATGTTGCGAAAACCGAGAGCGGCTATTCTGCTTCTTGCGATTTGCTGGACGGTTGGGTAGTGGCTGTTACCGGCGATTGGAGCGATCTGGAAAGAGAGGTCCGAGATAGCATCGATTTCTATATCGATTGCGCCAAAGAAGACGGGGATAGCTATCCCGAAATTTTCGACCGGGATTACCGAATCGAATATCGATTCGATGTGCAAAGTTTACTTTGTTTTTATCAGAATATTTTTTCTTTTTCGGCCTTGCAGTATATTACCGGAATCAATCAAAAGCAGTTGGGCCATTATGCTGCCGGCAGGTCCAAGCCGAGAAAGAAGCAAGCCGAGAAAATCGTAAACGGCTTACATAAATTGGGGAAAGAACTGGCTGCCCTTTCTTTCTAGTTAAGCCCGTTACCGAATATCCGGCCCCGTATCTCGAAGATACGGGGTTTTTTTGTCTTTTTGGAGAATGCCGCATAGTTCTATTTTTGAGTACAAAATAGAAGGCGTATGATAGTAGGGCTCAATACTTGGTTTAGCGATATTATATTCACCTCGGCATTCCCGGACCTTGAACTGGTTTCAGACCAGAATTGGGAGCGCCTCGAACTTTGGGCAGGAGAACGATCGATATTCTCTGTCTACCTTTGTGCGAACGAAAATGGTCTTATTTATTTGACCGATTTAGGGCAAGTAATGGAGCAATACATGATTGAAAATCGGCTGCCATTTGCCTCTTTTTCTCTTCGAGAGAGTCCTGAACGTCCGGAGGATCCTTTTCGCCGTGATTTTGTCGCTGTATTTTCCAGCTATTTTTGGGACGATTATGCCGAATCCTTTATCGCCCAAAATTTCCTGACGACTTTGTTTTTTTTTTTCAAGCAGAAGACGGCATACGAGATGGTCGCTTTCATCTCGAAAAAGGGAGAGAATATCACCGTTCGCCATCATGTCGTATTCTATGCCGACGGGATTCTCGGAACGATGGACTGGGAAAACGAGGGGATAGAAGAAAAGGATATCGCGCAGCATGATATCAACGTGTCGGCTATGAATTATGAGGCGGAAATTCAGGAGTCATACCCGGACAAAGAGATAAAGCTCCTCTCTCTCTCCGTGTCGGTAGGTCCTCGAAATATTACCTACTATGTCATCGATCGAAAGAATCTCACCCAGATGTTTTTCATCAACGCATTCAATGTGTTCGAGCTCTTCGAGATTCAAGGTGTTACCACCGCAAAGACAACCGTCGAGCGAGATACGGCTGTGATCAATCGCCGGGAGACATTCTACGACCGGACAATCGAAAAAAAGTATGAGGTGCAAACGTCAGCTCTTTCTTCCCCGGTGAAGGACTGGGTGGAGCAGTTCCTGTTCTCTCCGCTCGTGAAGATGTTCGACCCCGACGCCGATTCTATCGATGAGATGACCGAGGTCCTTATCACCGAATCCGCTTGCGAAATCAGTAATTCGAATACCGAACTCGGCAAAGTGAAATTTACTTGGAAATATGCCGATGTCTATCCCCGTCTAAATTCTATCGATAGGGAAACAAAGGACCTTTTTTCACAACAGTTCGAGTTCCAATTTAAATAGTTATGGCGCAATCTATTCACATCAATACCATGCGGGAAATGCTGAAAGCCGGCGATCCTGTCGATATAACTCTTTGGACAAAATCCGGCCAGATACAGCGCTGGCGGAATTGCATATCCCTTCGTTACGATTTTTATAAAGGGGTTCGTCGGGTGAAGCTGCTCGACAGCCGCCAAATTCGCACGGTACGCGATGTGTGCATCTTTGAAATCAACAATCTAACAGTATTCTTATGAGCGATTTTGAGCCTATCGACTTTACGAGCATCGACGATATTCCCGGTATCAATGCAAAAGCCTTGTTCTCTTCGGAACTGAGCAAAACAGAGTTTCGTGAAACAGGCGATATTTCGCCCGTTCCCATAGGAGATAAGCATCGATATATGCCCTGGGGAGCCGACGACCAGCTTCCGTATGATATTCTCGAGCTGATCGAGCGCGACGAAACCTTGTCGACCTGCCAGATGTTCAACGCCGAAATTTGCTATGGGTCGGGGCTTCTCTACAATACCGAGGCCTGTTCGGAAAAAGTCAAGGAAGAAATTGATTCCTTCTTCGTCGGGAATAATATACCGACAAACTATCTGGGTGTATGTCAGGACTTCAAATACTTTGCCTTTTGCGTGAATGTCATTATTTTGAACGGAGACGGTTCGAAAATAATTCGGTTAATAAGAAAAGAAGCCTGTTACTGTCGCCTGGGGGTTGCCGATTCAAATGGCCGCATCGATAAACTGTACTATGCAAATTGGCGGAAAGCTAAGCCGATGGAAGACCAGGTCGAAATCATCGACCTGCTCGACTTGAATGCTCCGCTCTGCGACCTTATGGTACGCATGGGGCGCATGCCCGGCGACGACGGGGAAACACGCATGAGAACGGACACAAGGAAATTTGCCGTTCTGACAAAGGTTCCTACTCCCGATAATACCTATTATCCGATACCCTATTATGCTTCGCTATTCCGGGGACGGTGGTACAACATCAAGCGACTTATTGGCCTGGCCAAGGAGGCCAAACTCAAGAACTCGGCGCCCATCAAATACCACATTGAAATTTCCGACAAATACTGGACCGGTATCTTCCGGGCCGAAGGAATCACGGATAGAGCCAAACAACAGGCGAGGGTTGTCGAAGAGAAGAAGAAAATACTCGAATTTCTTACCGGTGTCGAAAATAGCGGGAAGGCTTGGTTCTCCCAGGTTTACACCAATCCGAACGGCGATGTCGTACATGATGTCGTCATCAACAAGATAGAGACCGACAAGGAGGGCGGCGACTGGGCTTCTGATATCATCGAGGCCGTGAACATGATATGCTTCACCATGCGGGTTCATTCCAACCTGGTCGGCTCCGTGCCGGGGAAGGCGCAGACCAACAACAGCGGGAGCGACAAGCGCGAACTCTACACTATCGCCCAGGCCTTGCAGAAGCCCTATCACGATTTGCTCTTCACCGTTCACAACCTTGTTATCCGATTCAACGAATGGAAAGGCGCATATCCCGACTGCCCCTTCATTATGCTCACGACACTCGACGAAAAAAACGACGCGAAAACAGTTACCGTTAATACTTCCGAAATATGATCATCTCGAACGATTTCGAATTAAGGCGTTTTATCCCCAACGTTATGTCCACCGTAGAAGGGGAGGGTTCTCTCTATGAGAAGATAGAGCCCTATATGGGGCTCGTCGAAGCCTCGCTGTCCGATATTTTCATCGGTCCCGAGATGCTGGCAAATCCCCGGTCGATGCCCGAGGCGCTGCGAAATGCCGCATCGGTCTATGTCGCCAACGAGGCATTCCGTATGGCTGTCCCTTCGCTCGACCTGGTACTCACTCCTAACGGCTTCGGTATCGTCAATAACCAGAATGTCGTACCGGCATCGAAAGAGCGAATCGAGCGCCTGATGTTCTCTTTGGCTCAGATGCGAGATAAAGCTGTTTCTACTATGGTGATAGCCCTGGCGGATATAGATGGCTATGCCGAGACCCCTCAGGGAGAGTGGTTCTCCTCTTCATTGTTCCTGCCTTTGGCCGGTCACCTTTCCGGACTGGTCGACCCCGAAAAACCCATGTGGGACGAGTACCTCAGGATTCGTAATATCGCTGAGCCTCTCGAAAACGAGGCGGCCGATGAATTTATTTCGCCCGAACTGATGACTCGTTTACGTGCGGCCCCCTTCGAGAAAGGTTCGGGTTATGCCCGGTTGGCCGGCCGTGTCCGCCGGGTTATCGCCAGGGCAATACCCGGAGCCCCTCTCGATAAAAGGGCGCTCACTGACCTCGTGAACTTTATTCGGGAGAATCCCGATAAATATCCCGAATGGCACGCCTCCCGAACGGCCGGGCTGTTCGACCCTCCCGTTTTCGGGAACGATAAAAAGAGTTCGGGATATTGGTTTTGACTTTAATTTTTTTTGATATGAATAGGAAAATAGCGATTACATTGCCCGTATCGTGGCAGGAGTTGACCGATAGGCAGCTCTATTATCTTTACGATCTGTTTTTGGACAACCTTTCGGCCGACCAAATTAAAACCTATTGTTTCTTCTTGTGGGGAAAAATCAGGATAGAATGCCGGTACGACGAACATGATTACATCGTGCGGCACGATAAGGAAACATTCAAAGTCAGTCGGGAACTGATAGCTTCGGCTATCCACGAGCTCGATTGGATCGTCGAGATTCCCGAATATCCGGTGAGAATCTCCCGAATAAGGAAACATGCCGCTCTCCCCGCCGATTTTCAAGGAGTCGAATTCGAAAAATACATCTACTGCGACAACCTGTATCAGGGCTATCTTTCTACGCAGAAGCAAGAACTTCTCAACGAGATGGCCGGTATCTTGTACAATGCGCCGGGCATAAAGACGAACGCCGCCGAGAAACTTTCTACCTTCTATTGGTTCGCCTCGCTCAAAGAGCTGTTCTCGCGGACTTTCCCGAGCTTTCTCCGACCGGCGGGTTCGATGACGTCGGAGAACCTGCTTGAACAGGGAGCGCCTCTCGGCCGACGATTGCAAGAAGCGATGAACGCTCAGATACGAGCCCTTACCAAAGGAGATATCACCAAAGAGCGTGAAGTATTGTCTATGGACACCTGGCGAGCTTTGGCCGAGCTCGATGCCCAGGCGAAAGAGTACGAAGAATTAAAGAAACAGTATGGAAAGTAAATCGTTCAACTGGGACGCCGCCGATTTCTTTCGGCGGCTGACCGAGAGCAACAAACTCGCCCGGTCGAAGAATTTCAAATTCTGTCTCGTGAGCAGTTTGGAAGGCTTCGAGGAAGCTCTCGCCCGCATGCAGAGCTCTACGGCGTTCGTATGCGTGAGCGACGTGTCCTCCGGCTCCACCGATTTGACCAACAGCCCGCATACCGTTCGGACAAAAACAGTGTTTTTCGCTGTGCGGCATAAAATCGACGATATGAAGGCCCGCATGGAAGCCTTCGACTTGCAACGGGAAATTTTTCGCCAGTTCATGTCGAAACTGATTCTCGAGAGCACGCGCCTCGCCGAGGACCGAATCTTCATCGACCAGAAAATCCGATTCAGCGAGATAGACAAATATTTCTTTTCCGGCTGCGCCTGCTCCTTTTTCAACATATCCGTAAGTACATACACCGATTTAAGACTTAACGCCGATGAATGGGAATAACATAACCGAAGAGAAGGCGCTCGAAGAACGGGCCAAATTTATAGGGGCGTTTAACGGGACGATGATCGACATCTGGAAAGAGAAGATCGTCGATATGGACATCATAGACACCGGGAGTTTGCTCGATTCGGTGGCCGCTCTCCCGGTGCGTGCCGACGGCCGGTTCTCCGAGGTCGTCCTCGTACAGTGTTTTCTCGAATATGGCCTTTGGCAGGATTACGGGACAGGCCGGGAGGTATGGCGGGGAAATCCCGGCGACATCGGCCGCGACAAGGTGAGAGAACGTCGCCGGTGGTTCTCGACCAAATACTACTCGTCGGTGATGAACTTGCGAGATTTTATGGCTGACAGCATGGGTAGGGAGTTTGTCGGCATAGTAGCCGATGCATTCAACGACCAGCGGCTGAAGAAGTCGACCGAATTTTATAAGAATCACTCGTTGTAAGGAGGTTTGAAAATCCGCCTGTAAAGTCATATAGGTTGCCCCGTGTGCCGAATATGTGATAAAATCTGAAAAATTCACTTTTTTGTTAAGTTTGCTTGGAAAACACGATAACTTGCTATATCTTTGCAATCCCCAATCGTTGTATAGTTTTATATGGGAAAACTTGAACTGGTAATAGAGTCTGAGAATATCAGCATTTATTCTCCAAAATTTGATGGGGAGACTGCGACCGAGTTCGAGAAATTCATGTTTATCAATAGAGATTTGTCTTATCCCCAGTTGAAGAGAGATTTCGATGCTATTATTAGCGTCATTAAGAAAATGACTGATGATTGTGGTGCGAGAGAAAACCTTTTTAGATTGGAAGGAGGAAATATTAAAGCCATACCGCTCTGTGTCTCCCTTCGCCGCAAAGATCGGTCTGTTGGAACGTTGCGATTATATTGTATCCGGATATCGGATAAGATACTTGTTATAGGGAATGGCGGAATAAAGAGAACTGACACTTTTCAAGAAGATCCGGCTCTACTCGGTATAGTAAATCGACTCAGGCAGATTGAACATCAGATTTTTGTTGAATCCAAAAAAGCTCATGTCAATTACTATGACTTCGATAAAATGAAACCGATAATTGAAACTATCACCATTTAAATATAAATTATGAAGAAGATTCCACTATTTGAACAATGTGTTGCAAATGTTGCTCCTGAGGTGATGGAGGAGGTAAATCTCAACATTGACATTGCAAACAGAATTTATGACCTTCTCAAAGCTAAGAATTTGACTCAACACGAGTTCGCTTCCCGTATGGGTAAGCGCGATTCGGAAATCTCAAGATGGCTGACAGGAACTCATGGTTTTACAACGGCGACTCTTGCTAAGATTTCAGCGGTTCTCGGGGAGCCTATCGTTGAAGTTCGCCGAGATCCAGAGACTAAGTATGTCTTTATGTCGATGCCTTCTTATAACAGCTCATTAGGGATTTCTGGCAATAGTTATACTAGTCATGAGACTAATTCATGTGTTATTTCATACGAAAACTAATTTATTATGGCAGGGCGTGATGTAAATGTTCAAATGGGGCTTACTTCTGTCGATGAAGTAAGTTTTATGATGTTGCCGGGTAAGGTTACTGAAGATGTGCGGCCCGGAAATATAAAACTTGGTTTCTTCAATCAGATTCAACCCGAAGTGGAGAGTGATAAGATTGCCCTAATATTCGGTGTTAAGTATGAATTGGAGGACGATAAAATCCTTGAATGTGTATATCGCTTTGAATTTAGAGTGAACGGTTTGGATCGATTCATTACTACGCATGATAAAGAGGGCATCACGGTTACTTACATCATGCCACTTCTTATTAATGTGGCGATCGGTACTATGCGAGGAATCTTAGTTGTCAAAACGGCTGGGACGAATCTTTCGAAGTACCCGCTTCCTATAATAGATTCGGTTCGATTGACTCAAAGTCTGTCCAATCCTTAAGATTAGTTGTTAGTTAATACAAAATTTATTTCTAAAAAGCATCGGATTTTGTCCGATGCTTTTTTGTATTATCCCTTGCTCGTTTCAAAAAAATCCCTCATATTTGCAATGTCAAGCATTTGAAACAGGCGACGAGGTTCGCCAACATAGCCGTTGGCATTTTTTGTGCCCATCGGTCAATATATAGTTCCGTCCCGTGTGGAGCGTTAATGCGCCCACAGCCTGTTTCAGGTGCTTGACAACGGGGAGCGGAACTTTTTTGTTCCCTTCCCGTCCTTAACATATTGTTTCATTTAATTGTCAAGCAAAATGAAAAAAACAGTCGTGTTGCCTGTATCGCAGGCAAAAGAAGGCCGTAAAACGTCGGCCTTAGAGAAATCCCTCATTCGATTTTTCGAGCGGGAGCTCGAAGTAAAGCTCACTCGCCGTGAGATGTGGCGAAGCGTTTCTTTTTTCGCCCGATCTCTTGCTTTTCTCGAAAAGAACCCCCATCTTTGCAATGCTGAACATTTTGAGAAGGCGACGATGTTCGCCAACTTTGCCGTTGGCATTTTTTATGCCTATCGGCTGATATTATATAAGTTCCGACCCCCGTGTGGAGTGTTAATGCACCCACGGCCTTCTCAAGGTGTTCAGCAGCGGGAAAGCGGAACTTTTTTTGTTCCCTTTCCCGTCATCAGTCAACATATTGTTTCATTTTAAACTGCTGAACAAAAATGAAAAAAACAGTCGCATTGCCTGTATCGCAGGCAAAAGAAGGGCGAAAGACATCGGCTCTTGAAAATTACCTCATTCGATTTTTCGAGCGGGAGCTCGAAGTAAAGCTCACTCGCCGTGAGATGTGGCGAAGCGTTTCTTTTTTCGCCTCGCTATTCGTCTTGCTGCTCGCCCTGTCGACCGGCGAGCCCCTGTTGGCCTTGCCGGCGCTCGCACTGGCAGCTTACGCCTATCGGGGCGTAGCCGACATAACCTCCCGTTTTACGGAGAAAGGAGGTGCGCGATGAAAAGCCATACGATCGAGTTCACCCGCGACGACCTGGTCGTTCGGATCACCCGCTACCCGGCCGAAGAACCGGGGAAATCGCCGTCGGTAGAGATAGAGGTCGAATCCTCCGGATTGCCCCGGTCGTTCGTATGGTTCGACAAGGAGCCGCAGTTGTTCGCCTTCAAGGAGATGCTCGAAGAATATATCGAGACGTTCTGGCCGATGAAAGACGACGCTGGCGGTTCATGAAGTCCGAACGATAATTTGTTATGGAATATCCGACCCCGTATCTTCGAGATGCGGGGTTTTTTGTCTTTTTACGATTCGTCATTCGTCCATATTTTTGAGGAAAAACAGAAACACTATGGCTCAAATCGACGAAATCAAAGCGAAAATCAAAGCACTCCGCGCAGAAACCGAAGCGAACAGCATCACCCCCGACAGTCTCGGGCTTATTCTTGACGATATGGCTTCTTTGATTGGCAGCCAAAATTCTGGCCCTATCGGAGTAGCATCACCATACATCGACATCACGCTGAAAATAGAACAGGGGAATCTTGTCCTGTATCCGGTCGAATACCTACCGACTGGGGCGGATGCCTCGACGTTTGAAATTCGCCTCATGCGCCATGTCTCTACGCGAGACAGGAATTTTGATAAAAAAGGGTATCGAAAAGTGGCCGGCTGGCGAATCCCGCAGAACGTAAACAACCCGGAATCAAGGTTCCAGTTCTATCGGTGGCCCTATACGCCCGGAGCCGCAACCATAATTTCGAATACACCTGATGAGATTGGAGGACAAGTTGTGGAAGACAAATTCCCGAGAGTCATTGTCCATTATGGCCGATATAAACAAGAATTCATCTTTACAGAAACACCGCATGGTAAAAGTCGAGAACAGATTGTAGTTCGACAGTTTGGCCTGGCTGTGTTCGACGGGAGAACTCGAATTTCGAATATCGCAAGGTTCTCGCTTCGAGTAGTCGGTAATGAAATTCCCAATGGCGTTGATTTCTCATTCACTTTTGAAAAAGGGGAAATGTTAAAGGAGAAGATATGAAAAAAGCCCGAAGACTATTCAGTCGGGCCTACAAAAGGATTTTTCACTCCGGACTGCCCGAAGACTATTCAGTCGGGCTAGGACAAAGATACTTATTATATATAAAATATGACAGGAATGCATGAAAAATATTCATGGGAAGGAATAAAATTCGAAATCGTATTCGAAGATTCGCAAGGTAATCCCCTAGATGCCGAAAATATGGTTTTCCGCTTCATCTATCGCGATGAAGCCGGGCAGTCTTGTGTAATATCGCAGAATGGCGATGAACGCGTTAATTGCGTTTTTCGCGACGGTAAACTGATAGGCATATTCGAGCCGAATACATTCCGTCGGGGGATTCTCACCGTAGAGCGACGTTTCTGTCGGGAGGATCCTGATTTCGAAAAAGGATATTGCCCGTACGGAAGGCAAGAAGCTACAAACATCAAAATTATATAATGGTATGGGAACATGCGATTGTGCAGTAATCCAAGAGCGAGTAATCGTGCTGGAGGCCGTTGCGGTAAAAGAGACGGTAAGCGTGCCGGCTATTGTTCAAAAACCGAGGTGGATTCCTGATATCGAATGGGGAGATTTGGAAGAATGCCCGAAAGATAGTATATGGTTTGTCGTTACAGACGAATTACCGTCGGCCATCGGTAGGCCGCATGTTCAATTCAGTTCCTTCTATGACCAATATTTCATAGATTGGGGGGACGGAGAATCTTATGCTTCTCCGACGAGAATCAATACTTTGGACTTTATAAATCATACTTATGCCAAAGGAACCGGCAATATAGACAGCAAAGGCAGAGAGTTCTGGATAATGAAGGCAAAATTCAGTAATCCGGCGCAAAGCGATATTGCCCCTAACGGATATGTGTATGTAAAAGTCGGCGTAAAATTGGCATGGAATATATCGCCCATAAAATATGTGGTAGTCGGAGAGGACATAGACCCGGACTATAATTTTGAATTTAATCAAGGGTGGGATCATTTGGAGGCGATAAGATTTAAAGGTAAAGACAGGAGTATTAGAGACTTTCCTTCTTTTTCTTATGGCAGAACTCCTCTAAGGCATATTTTGACGGACGGGACTCTTAAAATTAGGAAACTGAGCGGTTATAGATTCAGGAATATCATAGCCGAAAATATGGATAACATTGAAGTATCGGGAGGAACTATCGGAGAATATATTTGGGGGAACGACAACATGGCTTTCGGTAAAGCCGATTTGTCGAAAATGACTTTCGGCAATCTTTCTCACTGTTTCTATGGGATCGGACGAAGTGTTGAAGAAGTGATTTTACCCCAAGTAGAATATACCGGTAACGATATGACGAACTGTTTTAACAATTGCAGAAATCTAAAAAGAATAGTTTTCCCGCCCAAAATGGATTATATAGAGAAGGCCAACGGTGCTTTTTTCGGTTGCTATTCTCTTTATGACTTTGAATTCCCGGAAGGATTTGCAACGAAGGGAAACGGACTCAGAATACAAATGTCAGACTTTAATAAGACCTTTTCGTTGGATTGGCCGGACGTTAAATTGGACTGGTTCGTTTACAACGGAATAGTTGCAGAGGGTAATGTAGGCCTGCAAAATTTAATCTTCTCGAAAGAGTCGAAATTTTCATATTCGACTGCTACGAACTTGGAAATAACCAATTCACCGTTGGGGCATGACAATATCGTGAGCATACTCGATCGATTGCCCGATTTTACAGGAATGAGTCCTAAGACCATTAAACTGACCGGTTGTGTAGGAGTTTCGGAATTAACAGACGACGAGAAAAAAATCGCTACGGATAAAAATTGGATACTGACGGTATGAAAAGACTGAGAGCAAAAGACAAATACGTATTTGTCCATAAGGATAGGAATAATGGTGTAACCATAGTCTCGGAAATAAATTATCCGGAGAATTACAATCCTTGTGCTTATTGGGAGGAACTCCCCGAAACGGAGGCGAGAGAATTGGAACGAGTATTTAACGAGAGACGGACGAATTGATATGCAGGAGAGAAACGTATTGCAAGAAGTATTTACAGCTACGCTGACGCTGTTTACCGATCTGTTGGAGCCGGTGAAGTGGTTTATTCTCGCGGCCGTGTGCTTGATCGTGGCGGACTTGAAATTCGGCATCGAGGCAGCTCGGAAGCGAGGGGAGAAGATACGGACGAGTCGGGCGACTCGGCGGAGCGTGAACAAATTGGTGGATTATATTTGCTGGATATTGGTGGCCATGAGTTTCGGGAAAGTGTTCGGCGAACCTTTCGGATTGCCGATACTCCCGGCATTGGTGCTGTTGGTGGTTTACGGTTGCGAGATCAATTCGTGTTTCAACAATTACTTCGAAGCTCGGGGAAGTAAGTTACGCATCAATATCTTCAAACTGTTCAAGAATAAGAGCGGCGATGTGATCGAACCGGAGAATAGAGACGAGTAATCGTCTTTCGAAAGACAGTCCATTATATAAAATCTAAAAGAAAATGAAGGTGATTCTAGACAACGGACATGGTCGGGACACAGCGGGAAAGAGAAGCCCGGACGGAAGGTTAAGGGAGTATGCCTATGCCCGTGAGATGGCCCGCAAGATAGCGCAGGATTTGAAACGACAGGGTATCGATGTATCCTTGCTCGTTCCCGAAGATACAGACGTTCCTTTGAAGGAGCGTGTGGAACGAGCGAACCGAATTTATGCGGAAACTGGCAAGCAGGCTATACTCGTATCGATACATGTCAATGCCGCCGGTAACGGTTCGACATGGTTTTCGGCCAGAGGGTGGAGCGTGTTCGTCGATCCGGCGGCATCGCAAGACAGCGAGCGGCTTGCGACGTCCATAGCCGAAGCCGCCGGAAACATCGGCCTGACGGTACGCATGGAGACGGGCGGCCGCAATTATTGGGTAAGTAGCCTTTACATCTGCAAACACACGAATTGCCCGGCCGTATTGACAGAGAATCTTTTCCAAGATAACCGGGAGGACGTGGATTATCTTTTGAGCGATGCGGGCAAGCAGGCGATAGTCCGTTTGCACGTAAAAGGAATTATCGATTATCTGAACTCGTTATGAAAACATTGCCCTGGCTTCTCGTCGGTATGCTTCTCGTTGTCGCTTTTTGGGGCTGGTTACGCCCCGTCGATACCGCTCCCGAGGGAAATCGGGAGAAAGACACCGCGACGTTTGTCGATACGATTCCCTACTTCGTCCCGGTTCCCCGGGATAGCATAGTAGTGAAATATGTCATTGCACGACTTCCGTCCGCTGTCGATGATAGTGTCGGGAGCCATGCAGTCGACACCGTACATCGGAGCGATAGCGTTGCGGTCGCTATTCCCATTACGCAGAAAGTCTATGAAGACAGTACCTACCGAGCCTATGTGTCGGGGTATCGTCCGAGACTCGACAGTCTGTTTCTCTTTCCGAGGACGCAGATTATCACCGTTCGGGAGAAGCCCCGCAGGTGGAATATCGGAGTCGGAGCCGGTTATGGCCTTACCCCGCGAGGTTTCCAGCCATTCGTCGGGGTGACGGTTAGCTATACTCTTTGGGCGTTCTGATAGTTGTTTTTAGTTAGAATGAGCGATGCAGTCTGCTTGTGAAAGCGGGCTGCATTTTTTTATAGATACGCCTCGATACCGGGCTTTTGTACATATTCCGCTATTTCGAAATACGGAATCTGCTTTTGTTTTTCAGGGCAGTAGGGGGCACTTCCGACTGAAAGAAGGAAAAAAAATTCCTTTTTGAACCCCTAAGAGCTTATTTTTTAGGGTATTAAGTTTTTGAAGGCTGGAAAAAGTGTGGGGATTTGAAAAAAATATAGAAATGAATATGTTTCAAAAAATTGATTTTCAGATTTTTATAATTAAAATCGTAATATTCTATCGAGAAACGAACCGTTTTGTTTCCCAAAATAGTGCGGTCGTCGACTAGGGCTTATTCAATTTTAGTTTTGGTTTTTGATTTCGTCGAAGAGTCTGGATAATCTATCGTTTCTTTTGGCGATAGTATTTATTTCGCATTGCCAAATTACTATCACATGCCACCCTTTTTCTTTTAATTCTTCGATTTTACGGGAGTCTCGTTCTATATTTTTTTCTATTTTAGGAATCCAATAGTCGGTATTGCTACTGGGTCTATGACCGGCGCGACACGAATGTCCGTGCCAGAAGCAACCGTGAATGAAAATGGCTGTTTTATATTTTTTCAAAACGATATCGGGAGAGCCCGGCAAACTTTTGAAGTTCGTCCTGTATCTTAGGCCTCTTGAAAATAGATATTTACGAACTTGTATTTCGGGGCGAGTATCTTTTCGCTTGACTTTCGACATTATTTCGGATCGTTTCTCTTTACTGCAAGAATCCATAATTATATAAAAATTATTCTATTTTCAAACTCTTTCCCTATCTTTGTACAAAGATAGACACTTTGAAAGAAGAATGGACGATATGTCGAAACAAAATCGAATAGGGGTAATCGACCTGTTCTGCGGGATAGGAGGATTGAGCTATGGATTGAAACGCAAAGGGCTGAAAATCATAGCGGGATTCGATGTCGATAAGACTTGTAAATTCGCATATACTTATAATAACGAGGCCGAATTTTTCGATACGGATATTACACGAGTGACCGATGAACGGATTCGATCTCTTTTCGGGAATCATGAGATCAAAGTTTTAGCGGGTTGTGCTCCATGTCAGCCGTTTTCTTCGTATTCATTCAAGCATAAGGAAAAAGACCCGAATAAATACGATTTATTGTATGAATTCGGGCGATTGGTCGACGGTGTCGAGCCGGATATCGTTACGATGGAGAATGTAACGCAGATCGCTCGTTTTAAGTTAAAACCGGTTCTACAAGATTTCGTCGAGCTGTTAAACGAAAATGATTATCATGTAAGTGTAAACGAGGTTTATTGTCCCGATTACGGAATACCTCAGACGAGAAAAAGATTAGTGCTTTTGGCTTCTAAATTCGGAGATATAGAATTAATACCTCCTACGCATACTCCCGACGATTACGTGTCGGTAAAGTCCGTTATCGGCGATTTACCAGAGATTGAAGCCGGAGAAACGGATAAGAACGACCCGTTGCATAGAGCCAAGTCGCTTTCTCCGTTAAATCTCTTACGCATTCGAAGTACCCCCTATGGTGGAAGTTGGAAAGATTGGCCGGAAGAGTTGAGATTGAAATGCCATAAAACAGATGCCGGGAAGTCGTTCGGAAGCGTGTACGGTAGAATGGTATGGGAGTCGCCTGCACCTACGATGACGACACAGTGTACAGGGCTAGGAAACGGCCGATTCGGACATCCTTCGCAAGATCGTGCTATATCGGTCAGAGAAGCCGCATTGATACAGACTTTTCCTAAAACCTATAAATTCTTTTCCGATGAAGAGCGAGTCTCTATTACTAAAGCATCTAGGTATATCGGGAATGCTGTCCCTCCGAGATTGGGAGAAATAATAGCAGAAAGTATAATTAACCATATAATAAAAATATTATGAAAACGTACACTTTTAATATATCTCTTAGTATCCTTAATCATTTAGGACGAAATTTATATAGGAGTTTTATAACTGTATTGGGGGAAGCTATTTCAAACTCGTGGGATGCTGATGCTACTAATGTAAATATTTGTGTGGATAAGGAGAAAAATATTCTTGTTATTCAAGATGATGGGAAAGGGATGACAGATTATGATTTTCAGAATAAGTTCTTGAAAATTGGGTATTCTAAGCGAAAGGGTAATATAATAAAAACAGACTCGGGCCGTCCTTTTATTGGAAGAAAGGGAATTGGGAAATTAGCATTGTTGTCTTGTGCCAAAAGAATAACAGTAATAACAAAGACTGAGAATACAGACATAGTTGGAGGTGTTATTGATAATTCTGGTTTGGATGAGGCTATAAAAGATGATGTTTCGGCAAATGAGTATAATCTTATGGAACCATCAGAAAGGATAATAGAGGAATATACACGAAGTTTGTCCCATGGGACTGTAATTGTATTTGAGGAGATCAATGATGGCATAAGGAATAGAGTCGACTATATACGAAAATTGGTCGCTTTGTATTTCCGATTTTCTTTATTGGATCCTAATTTCAATATAGTATTAAATGATAAGAAAATCAGTTTGGAAGAACTGAATGAGCTTGTAGATAATACGCAACTTTTATGGGAAATAAATAGTCCTAATGATCCATATTTAAAAGATTATTTAAAAAATCGAAATTCATTAAAACGAAATGTGAATCTAAAAGTAGATGCGATTGGAATAAATGGTTTTATAGCATCTGTGGCGAAACCTTCGATGCTAAAAATTCGAGGCTCAGAAGAAAAAGTGAGTATAGACTTATATGTTAATGGGCGGATCAGAGAGAAGAACATATTAAAACACATTCCGACTGCAAGAATTGTTGAGAGTTACTTATATGGGCAGATTCATTATAATGAATTAGATGATGAAAATGACCGCTTTACGAGTAGTAGAGAGGGTATTGTCTCTGATGATCCCAAATTCTTGGGATTACTTCAAGAATTGGAGACGTTGTTAAAGAGAATTATAGAAGACTGGGATATTTGGCGCACAGAATTAAAGCAGGAAGGTGATTCGGAGAATACAAGAATTCCTCCGAAGGATAGAAAATCAAAAGAACTGTTTAATGAAATTTCGAAAGATTTTGTACCAGAGGGGACAAGTAATGCAAATAGGAAAAAGGTGGAGCAATGGATTGCAGAGTTAGATGAAGATGCAACATTTAATTTTACTTCTTATGGAGAGTGTTTTATTTCAGAAAACCTTTTGAGAAAGTATATTAGAGAAAAATCACTTGATTTAAGCGATAAAAAGAAAGAAATAGAAAAATGGAGGAAAACTGCTGAAAATGCAAAGAATTCAGCTAATATTAGTTTTGATATAAGGGAAGACGATAGTGATCTTTCGTATTTTTCAATGGACGATTTGACTTATTTGGTTGAACCAATATCTAAAGGAGACCTTAAAAAGGCTAGTTTACATCGAGATGCTCAAGAATATAAACCTATTAGAGACGCTATGGCCCATACATCAAGATTGACAAGAGCCGCGAAAAATAAATTGAATGCAACATATGAAAATATCAAGGCTAGGATAATTCATTTACTTAGTGAGATTTAAGATTAAATTTCTTTGGGCGTTGAATTCAATTTAAGGACATAATAAGTTTTATTTGTTATTACGAATATCGGCTGTCTTTCCTGTTCATTTTTTTGCGCTCGACGCATCAAGATGGTTTGTTTGGCGACACGGGAAATGGCAGCCGTTTTTCTGCCTGAAAATGCCAAACAAACCATCTTATGGACACTACAAAATCCATCGGGATTCAGGGGAAAATTTTCTCCGCCCGCACTGAACGACAGAATTCTGCGTTCGAAAACTATCTTATCCGTTTTTTTGAAAAAGAGCTCGAAGTGAAGCTTACCCGCCGGGAGATGTGGCGAAGCGTTTCTTTTTTCGCCCGATCTCTTGCTTTTCTCGAAAAGAACCCCCATCTTTGCAATGCACTACATTTGAAACAGGCGACGAGGTTCGCCAACAAAGCCGTTGGCATTTTTTGTGTCCATCGGTCAATTTATAGTTCCGTCCCGTGTGGAGCGTTAATGCGCCCACTGCCTGTTTCAGGTGTAGTGCAACGGGGAGCGGAACTTTTTTTGTCCCCTCTCCGTGTTTATATTTTATTTATTCATTTTAATGCACTACAAAAATGAAAAGAACAGTCGTGTTGCCTGTATCGCAGACAAAAGAAGGCCGTAAAACGTCGGCCTTAGAGAAATCCCTCATTCGATTTTTCGAACGGGAGCTCGAAGTAAAGCTCACCCGCCGTGAAATGTGGCGAAGCGTCCGTTTCGTCGCCTCGTTGTTTGTCTTGTTGCTCGCCCTGTCGACCGGCGAGCCTCTGCCGGTCTTGCCGGCGCTCGCACTGGCAGCTTACGCCTATCGGGGCGTAGCCGACATAACCTCCCGTTTTACGGAGAAAGGAGGTGCGCGATGAAAAGCCATACGATCGAGTTCACCCGCGACGACCTGGTCGTTCGGATCACCCGCTACCCGGCCGAAGAACCGGGGAAATCGCCGTCGGTAGAGATAGAGGTCGAATCCTCCGGATTGCCCCGGTCGTTCGTATGGTTCGACAGGGAGCCGCAGTTGTTCGCCTTCAAAGAGATGCTCGAAGAATATATCGAGACGTTCCGGCCGACGAAGGACGAGACCGCGCGATAATTTTTTGCTCCCGGCTTGCGAATGCCGGGAGTTTTTCGTATCTTCGAAGAAAAGGAGGAAATATGTTTATAATCGAGGCCTTAGGATTTGTGATCTTGTTCGTGATAATTATAGCTCTTGGAGCATTCACGGCGGCTAGCGTTGTATTGTCGTACATATATTGGATCGTGGTAGCTGCTTTTTCGGTCACGGCGATAGCCGCTCTTTGCAGTCGCCTCGTTCGCTTTTTCAAAAGGAAAGCTCGTCGTTCGTAAATCGTTGTTGTAGAAATAGAATTCTTATCGGAGCCTCGGGAAATCTTCCCGAGGCTCTTTTTGTGTCTTTTTCCCTCTCGCCGGGAGTAGCCATATTCGTGAAAAATTAATCGGATATGAGCAATTACGAAACATCGGCCTCCATCACCTTGGAGGTGAACGGCAAGAACGCGGAGGATCGCTTGAAGGCTCTTCGGCAGAGAGCCGAGGATCTGGAAAACGCTTTGGCCCGTGCCCGGAATACCGGAGACAAAATCGAGATGAACAAGCTCCAAAAGGAGCTGAAAAAGACGAATAAGGAGATTAGGGAGATGTCGTCGTCGGCTCAGCAAGCCGAGAGCGTCATGCGCCGTCTCGACAGGGCTACCCCGAGAGAGCTCTCTAAAACGCTATCTACCCTCCGGAAGCAGCTCGACAATATCGAGCGGGGATCGGCCGCATGGAATGCCCAGATAGAAAAAATCAAAGCGGTGCAAAGAGAATTGAACTCCGTAAAGGGTTCGATGAAAGAACATGAGTCGTTGTGGTCCCGGTTCGCCAAAAAAATGTACGACTGGGGAAGCGCCCTTACGATGTCCATGGCCGCGATATCCGGCTTGACTATTACCGGCAGGCGGGCTGTACAGAGTTATGCGGACATGGAAGGCGAAATGGCGAATGTGCGCAAATTCACCGGCATGACGACGGAAGAGGTCGAGCGACTGAACGAATCGTTCAAGACGATGGATACACGCTCGTCTCGCGAGCAGCTCAACAAACTTGCCCAAGAGGCCGGGAAACTGGGAATCGCCTCGCAGCAGGCGGTTATCGAATATGTCGAGGCGGCCGATGTGATCAACGTCGCCCTCGACGAATTGGGAGAGGGGGCGACCCGGGATATCGGAAAACTTTCGTCGATTTACGGCGATGCCGAGAGAATGGGCTTGGGAAAAGCCATGCTGGCCGTGGGCGCTGCCATCAACGAAGTCTCCCAAAACTCCACCGCTTCGGCTTCTTATTTGGTAGATTTCGAGAACCGTATGGTCGGTGTGGGTAAACAGGCCGATATGAGTATCCCTAAAATCATGGGTTACGCTTCGGTGCTCGACCAGAACGCCCAGCAAGTAGAGATGTCGGCCACCGCTTTGCAGGGCATTATCATGAAAATGTATCAGGATCCGGGGAAACTGGCCCGCATAGCAGGCATCGACGTGAAAGAGTTCGCCCGGCTGGTGAGGGAGGATGCGAACGAGGCTTTGCTGCAACTGCTCGACACCCTCGGTAAGGCCGGAGGCATGCAGGCGCTGGCTCCGATGTTCGACGAGATGAAGCTCGACGGATCACGGGCGGCCAGCGTGTTGTCGGTGCTGGCCGGGAATATCGAATCGGTTCGGAGAGAGCAAAAGCTGGCTCAGGAAGCATTTGATGAAGGCACATCGGCCATTACAGAGTTTAATGTCCAAAATAATACGGTGCAGGCGCAGCTCGACAAGGCCAAAAAGTCGTTCAACGAGTTATCGGTCGAGCTCGGGAAAGATCTGCTTCCTGTCATGCGCCATGCGATTACCGGTGCGTCGGCCTTGCTCCTGGTATTTAAGGAGGTTATCTCCGTTATGAAAGAGAATAGAGCCTTGATCGTCTCTGTGGCGGCCGGTATAGCCGGATATACGGTCGCCGTGAAAGCGAGTACCGTCGCTCAAAATCTTTGGAATGCGACGCAGAAGGCCGGAAATTCGATTGCGGCGACAGGGAGAGGTATCGTTCTATTGCTCAGATACGCCTATTTTAGATTAGAAGGTCAGGTCCGCAAAGCCGATGTCGTGATGAAGGCCTTCAATCGTACGACCAAAATGTCGCCTGTCGGGATATTGGTAGGAGCCTTGTCGGCCGGAGTCGCAGCCTTGCTTTCCTATCGGGAAAAGATGAAATCTGCTCGTGAGGCGGCGGCCGAGGCCGCCAAAGCCGAGCGGGAATACGAGAAAAGCATCACCGATGTCTCGGAAGCTGCCGCCTCGGCATCGAAGGAGGAACTCGCACGTTTGCAAGCATTGTATCGGGCAGCCGTCGACGAAGCCCGATCGAAGGAAGAACGAATCGAGGCAGCCCGCCGGTTGCAATCGCTCTATCCCGATTATTTTTCCAAAATGTCGACCGAACAAATCATGTTGGGAGACGCCAAAGCCAAATACGATGAATTGACCGATTCGATTCTGAAAAATGCGAAGGCGAAGGCCGCGGCCGATTTGATAAAGAGGAATGCCGAGCAAATCGTTGAGATAGAACAATCCATGCCGGAGTTGGAGAAAAACGCTGTCGATACGGACATAGCCTATGACCGGGCGAAGAAGCGGAGGCAGGAATATATCGATAGATACAACATAAGCCCGTCGGCCATGGGAGGCGGTTATGCGCAAGATCAGTCGGCGCTTTTGTCGAATGTCATGGTAAGGAAATCGGCTCCCGGAACCGACGATGAACGGAAGGCGGCGGAAGCAGCGTGGAAAGCGTATGCCGAAGCGAACGACAAGCTGACTAAGCTGCAAGCGGCCAATAAGAAACTGGCCGAGGAGTACGGTATATCTTTGACCGATGTGTTCGCCGGGCAGGGAGACGGTGGAAATATGAGTTCTGTTTCTGCTTCCGGTAGTGCGGGGAAAAGCGGGGAAAGAAATAAGTTTCAAGCAGAAGACGACTGGCTGTCGATCGAGAAGTCGAAGGCTCTCGCCGGCTATGCTACCGGATTGATGGATTACAACGAATATATCGAGAAAAAAGCAGAGCTCGATAAACAGTATCTTCTCAAAAAGTTGCAGAACGCAGAGGCCACGGAAAAGGAGATAGCCGATATCGTCGGCGAGCTCGACAAACTCACTGAAAAGGAGGTGACACAGCGGAATAAAGAGCAATTCGATGCCGCAAGAGAGGAGATAGAAGCCGAACGCCGGGAACGCGATGCTGCCGATACCGACAGTTATATGCGAGGCCGAATTTCGGAAAAGACTTACCAGCGAATGAAATTCGAGTCGGAGATAGCATATCTCAACCGGCTCAAAGAGTTGTATGCCGAGGGTAGCCAGGAGCGCGCCGAGATTGAAAAACAGATTACCGACAAACTGCAAGCCGACAAGCTGGCCAAATTCGAGGAGACGCAAGACAGGCAGAAGACTCTTTATGAGGAGTATTTCAAAGGGATATCCCTTATGTCGGCCGAAGAGAGGGAGCAGCAGTATCGGCTGCAAATCGATTCTCTGAATGCCTTGACGAAGAAGATGCTCGACGCGGCCGGAAACGACGAGGCTAAAAGGCAGAAAATCATCGAAGCCTCTGCCATCGCCGAAAAGGCATTGAAAAAGCAGTATTTCGAAGAGACTACGGAGGAGAGTTTCAATGCCATGGAGAAAGCCAACGCCGAGCTGGCCGAGTGGTTGCAAAGCGACGGCGGGAAAGCCGTGACCGACTCTTTCGGTATGATCATGTCGGGAATGTCGGCTATCTTCTCGCAAATATCCTCGATAGTCCAGTCGAATATGGAGATGGAGACCGCCGCCATCGAGAAACGCTACGACAAAGAGATTTCGTTGGCCGAAGGAAATACTTACAAAGTCAAGAAGCTCGAGCAGGATAGAGAGAATGAGATAGCCCGGGCAAAGAACGAAGCGAACCGCAAGATGTTCGCCATGCAGGTGATCCAAGCCGTGGCGCAGACTGCTCAGAACGCTTTGGCCGCTTATGGCTCAGCTGCGGCGATACCCATCGTCGGATATATCATGGCTCCTATTGCGGCGGCCATGGCCGTAGCTGCCGGCGCCGTGCAGATCGCGGCTATAAAGAAACAGCAACAGGCCTCCGAAGCGCAGGGGTATGCCGCCGGCGGATTCACCCGCCCCGGCCCGGTGGACGAGCCGGCCGGTATCGTCCATGCCGGCGAGTGGGTCGCCAGTCAGAAACTGGTGACTTCGCCGGTAACGCGTCCTATCATCGATGCCCTCGAATATGCGCAGCGAACCAACACGATCGGCTCTATCCGTCGAGTGTCTGCTCTCCCCGCGCCGATTAGCTTACCAGCCCCTTCGCCTGATGGAGGAGGAAACTCCCCGGACACAGGCGTATTGCTCGCCACATATTTTGCGGTTCTCAAAAAATTGGGTGACCGACTGGACGAGCCCTTCGTCACGGTCAACACGGTTACCGGCGACCGGGGCATCAAGAAGGCTCAGGACGAATACGATCGTTTGATCAGAAACAAAACCCCTAAATCACGCAGGAAATGAAAATATTCGTAGAGGGTAAAGAGGCTTTCTTGAAGAAAGGAACCTCCTTCGAGTTTATCGCTGAAAACAGGCTTTTCTCTGGTTCCGACGAGTACACCTTGTCTATCACCTTCCCCATAGTCGATTGTCCTCGGAATCGGGCGATATTCGGGCTTTTGTATCGGAAAGATGTCGATATCGAAAAAGTGAACTTCGCCTGTGAACTACGGGATACCGATTTCTATAAAATGGGGGTTCTCGCTATTGTCGAGGTGTCGCAATCCGAAATCAAAGGGCAATTCCTCGATGGAATGAGCGCCCAAAACTTCATCGGTGATTTCGACGAAATATACATCAACGAACTCGACTTGGGCGATTATGAGTATGTGAATATGAGTAATACACCTCCAGAATGGCTTTGGAGGAGCATCGACCGCATGAAAAACTATATATCTTTGCCCTGGGTCAACAACTATTCGGGGAATATACAAAATGAGGTCGTATATGAAAATGGCACTTATAAATGGCATCCGGACACCAAGGGGGTATCGTTTCAGCCATATTTGCTATTCATCGCAAAACAAATTTGCGAGGTATTAGGTTATAGTTATGATTTCGGGGAATGGGAGAGGTCGACATATCGTCATCTCATAGTCTGCAATTCGCTCCCGTATGCCTGGGATATGCCCCAAATAGCAAAAGCCCTTCCTCACTGGACTGTGACAGAGTTTTTTGAACATTTGGAGAACTTTCTGTCGGCATTTATTGACGTTGACCATAGGGGCAAGACAGTGACATTCCATTTCATCGCTAATGACTCGGATTTCAATACCAGTATAACCCTTAACCATGTTGCCGACGATTTTACGGTAGAGGTTAGCTCCGAGGGGGAATCTTCATACAGGGGAGTATCTACTTTGAGATATTCCGATTGCGACCATGAAATGTGGAAATTCTACTCGTGTAACTGGTTGGTGGAAAATCATGAGAAGATGATTGTCCGATATGAGACTCTGAATGATTTAATCGAGGCCAATGAAAACTTGAAGGAGACCGTTGTCGGGGTTGAGTATCCTGATTCAAATTTGGGAAAAATCTTATATGTCGAGTCTTTGAATACCTATTTCGTATTTAGACCGGTAAAGATTATACCTCAGAGCTGTTATGATCCAGTGGCTGATACCTATTATGACCAGTATGTGAACATTCTTCAACCGATAAACCAGTTTGGAGAACGCATCGGTACAAATGAGGAAAGCGATAGCATAGAGATAGGGATTGTCCCCGCCTGGATAGATGACACAGAAACCAGTAAAGGGCAATGTCTGTTTTTAGAGCTCGACTTCAATGATGGAGAAACAGATGGCAATTCTGAGTATTTACCGATAAGTCTACTCGAATCTGGGGAGAGTGAAAAAAGTGGGGCATACTTCTCTCAACTTTTTGTCGCATTCTGGGACGGTACGAATTATTTCAAAGGGCTGCAGCCGCGTCCAATTATCGACAAAATATCTACGAATGAAGACTGGACTTATGTTGAGACTGGGTATAGCATGCGTCTAAATAGGGATCCTAGCGACCTTTCCTATTTCAACTCTCCGATCGACAGCGGCAAAAAATACAATTTCCAGTTTTTGGCGAACAAAATTCCGCCTGTGAGGGCTTTGTTCTTTATTCAAGGTAAGCCGTATATCTGTGAAAAAATCACGGCCACATTCACGGAATATGGTATGTCGCAGCTCTTGAAGGGGACGTTCTATCGAACCGATTAAAGAGTCCCGTCGAGGTCGAGAATGGCTTTATCGGCATTGTCTCGGTGGCGGGTATATACATCGGTAACGGCCAGTGAGCTGTGTCTTGCCTGGTCTCTCACCGAGATGTTGCTCAGTTTTTTGTCCAGCATCTCGGTGATTCCTGTATCTTTTAGCGAGTAGAATGTGTAATCTTTGTCGAGTTTCAATTCTTTTTTCAGGCGGGTCCAGCGAATAGTTATGAGCCGTCGGTCTACTTGCACGTTGCCGGGCATGATGTTGTTTGAGAATAGGAAATAGTGAGGAGGGTAGTCGAATACCCCCAAGTCGAGCATGAACATCATTACCTTTTTCGGGATAGTTATAGTTTGTGTCGTTCTGTTTTTGCTGTCTTCGGACGGGATTGTCAAGGTACAATTCTTAACGTTGAAATATCGAAGCCTCAGCCGGGTCTGTTCGATGGGACGAATATAGCAGTAGTATAAGAGATAACACGATAAAAGAAAGTGTTTGTCGTTCGACATCAAATATTCGCTTATCTGTCGAATCACAGAGGGAGGAATAACTTTCCTCCTTTTCTGGAATAATTTTCGACTGAAAGGTTTTATGCCGGAGGCCGGATTCTCGTTCATAAGTCCTTTTTCTACGCAAAAGGAGCAAAAAGCTTTGAGAAAAGTGAGACAATTATTCCTATACTGAGGGGACAGTTTCAGTTCCAAGTGTATGTAATCGAGGAAATCGTTGCAAAATCGTTTGTCCAGCTGGTAGAGGTAGATGATGGGTGAGGTTCTCTGTTGATTATAGGCAACCAACTTTTTAATCTTTGATTCGTGGCTGATGTATGTCTCTTTTCTGAAAATCCCATCGGAGTACATCTTCTTGTTATTCTCCACATATCGTTTGATGGCATCATCAAACGATATCGCAACCTTAAATTCTTTCTCGATCCAGGGATTCCACCCCCGGATAAGTTGTTGGTAAAGCCGGATAATCAGACCTGCAGCATACTCCCGCCTCTGTTTCTTTGTCGCCAATCGGTTTATCTTTATTCGCTTCCTTCTCATTTTCCCTCTAACTGGGTCGAAAGCGTAAAACTCAACATACCAGGCAGGGTCATTTTCACGAAGCCTTGGGTATGTAAAACTTATTATTTCGTCGATTGTGGATTTTTGTGGCAGATTGTCAATGTTAAAATCAATCCGCGCGGGAATCGTATTTTTAAGCATTTTTTTATTTAACGAATCTGGGGTGATTCGCTAAACACGAGCGGGCTTTTGATCCGTATTAGCCCTGTTTTAGGGAAGAAAAACCTCAAAAGCTTAATACGTAATCTTTTGAGGTTTCATTCCTTGTTGTAGCGATTCCGGGAATCGAACCCGAGTCTCAACCGTGAGAGGGTTGCGTGCTAGGCCACTACACTAAACCGCCGTTCGCTTTTTGAAAAGCGATGCAAATATAACCGATTTGTTTTTATTGAACAAACTTTCGGTATGAAATTTTTTCAGTGTCTCGAATAAGATTGTTATTGTTTTGAAGATGAATGACTAAATTATTTTTTCTAACTCCTTGATGTTTTTAGCTATTTCTTCTTCTGGTAAATTGTAGTTCAGAAGGTCTCCTGCTAAATATTGGTCATAGGCAGCCATATCGATGAGCCCGTGGCCGGATAGATTGAAGAGGATGCATTTTTCTTTTCCCTCTTCTTTTGCTCTTAATGCTTCTTGTATAGTGGCGGCTATTGCATGAGAAGATTCCGGGGCAGGGATAATTCCTTCGCATTGAGCGAATAATGTAGCTGCTTTGAATGTATCGAGTTGTTCTATGTCCACGGCTTCCAAGAGGCCATCTTTTTTCAGTTGGCTGACGATTGTTCCTGCTCCGTGGTAACGTAGTCCACCTGCATGTATATTGGCCGGGGAGAAGTTATGTCCCAAAGTGTACATGGGCAGTAGAGGTGTATAGCCCGCTTCATCTCCAAAATCGTATTGAAAAATTCCTTTGGTCAATTTGGGACAGGAGGCAGGCTCGGCTGCGATTAACCGAATGTCTTTTCCCTCTTTTAATTTATGGCGTAAAAATGGGAATGAAATTCCCGAGAAGTTGGACCCACCTCCGAAGCAAGCGATGACAATATCGGGGTATTCGCCAGCCATTTCCATTTGTTTTTCAGCTTCTAGCCCGATTACTGTTTGATGTAAAGATACGTGATTGAGTACACTACCTAAAGTATATTTACAGTTGGGAGTACTCATTGCCAATTCTATCGCTTCAGATATTGCCGTACCTAAACTTCCTTGATAATTGGGGTGATCGGTTAATATTTTACGTCCTGCTTTGGTCGACATACTGGGTGAAGCAATAACTTGTGCGCCGAATGTTTGCATAATAGAACGTCGATAGGGCTTTTGATGGAAGCTCACTTTAACCATGTAGACTGCAAGTTCCAATCCGAATGCTTTTGCGGCTAAAGAGAGTGCAGCCCCCCATTGTCCTGCTCCGGTTTCGGTTGTGATGTTGGTTATACCTTGTTTTTTACAATAGTAGGCTTGTGGTATGGCCGAATTTAGTTTGTGAGAACCAACAGGGCTTACACTTTCGTTCTTGAAATAGATGTGTGCAGGAGTGGCCAATGCTTTTTCGAGCCCCAAAGCTCTGACAAGAGGAGTAGGACGCCATATTTTGTACATATCGCGTACTTCTTCGGGGATTTCTATCCATGCGTCGGAAGTGTTTAATTCTTGTTTACAGAGTTCTTCTGCAAAAATCGGATAGAGGTCTTCTACGGCTAGGGGAGATTTGGTTGCCGGATTTAATGGACTCATTGGCTTGTTGGGCATGTCTGCAATGACATTATACCATGCTTGTGGTATGTCTTTTTCTGCAAGGATAAATTTTTTTGTAGCCATTTTACTCCTTTGGTTTTTGTGATTTATAAAGTAAAAATAAAGTTTTTACATCTAATTGAAAAGTAAATATATGAATTTTTCATTAAATGTATAGAAAAACTATGATTTTTTTTGTCTATATGAATTTATCTTTGAATTTTTAAATGCAAAAAGAGACGCTGCTCACGCAGCATCTCTTTTTTAGAATTCATCACATTATGCTTATTTTAAAGTGCTAGATAGAGTTACGCTCACGCGCGACTATGCGAATTATAGATATCTTGATTCAACAACCGACCAATCGACGATTTTCCAGAGGTTGTGCAATTGCTCTGCTCGTCTGTTGCGATAGTCGATATAGTAGGCGTGTTCCCATACGTCGAACGTTAACAAAGGAGTAAGTCCTTTGGTCAAAGGAGTGCCCGCATTATTTTCTTTACTGATAACCAGATTTCCGTCTTTATCTTTGGATAACCAGACCCAACCAGATCCAAATAGAGTAGTCCCTGCTTGTTCAAATTCTTTTTGGAAGTTTTCGAAATTTCCCCACTTCTTATTTATAGCTTCTGCCAACTTCCCTTGTGGACTTTTTTTCCCATTCGGGGAGAATGTGAAGAAATAAAATATGTGGTTCCATGCTTGGGAGGCATTATTAAATAGAGCTCCGTCGGCTTCTTTGATGATTTCTTCGAGAGGCTTGTCTGCGAAGGGTGTTCCTTCGATAAGTTTATTTAGGTTATCGATATAAGTTTGTTCATGTTTACCGTAATGGTATTCTATCGTTTCCTGACTGATTACAGGGGCTAAATCATTAATACCATAAGGTAATGGAGGCAATTCGTAAATCATAATTATTTATTTTTCTTTGTTACTTATATAACAATCGTCGGACTAAAAAAGTTTCGTATATCTAAGTATTTTTTTTTCTGTTACTTGGAGTATACACATTTTTATAATGTCCGATTCATTCTCTAATTACTTGATTTCGTTATTTCTCGGGTTTACTCGATGGCTTGGCTATCGATTCACGCATGGCTGTGTCTGCCTCGACATTTTTCATTTTATAATAATCCATGATTCCGAGATTTCCCGAACGAAAGGCTTCCGCCATAGCTCTGGGAACTTCGGCTTCGGCTTCGATTACTTTTGCTCTTGCCTCTTGTGCTTTGGCTTTCATTTCTTGTTCGAGAGCGATAGCCATGGCCCGACGTTCTTCTGCTTTTGCTTGTGCGATGTTTTTATCGGCTTGTGCCTGATCCATTTGCAAGGTGGCTCCAATGTTTTTACCGATGTCGATATCGGCTATATCAATGGAGAGGATTTCAAATGCAGTTCCTGAATCAAGCCCCTTTTTCAATACTAGTTTGGATATGGAATCCGGGTTTTCAAGAACTTGTTTGTGGGACTCGGACGAGCCGATGGACGACACGATACCTTCTCCTACACGAGCCAATATGGTATCTTCACCTGCACCGCCGACTAGTTGACGAATATTTGCCCGTACTGTTACACGAGCTTTGGCTATTAACTGTATACCGTCTTTGGCCACGGCTGTAACCGGCGGTGTGTCGATAACTTTCGGGTTGACAGACATTTGCACGGCTTCGAATACATCGCGTCCGGCTAAGTCAATAGCGGTAGCCATTTGGAAGCCTAAATCTATATTAGCTTTCGAAGCGGATACGAGTGCGTGTACGACGCGTTCTACATGACCTCCGGCCAGATAGTGAGCTTCTAATTCATCACGCGTGATTGTTTTAAGTCCGGCTTTGTGGGCTTCAATCATAGCTCGAACAATGACTTGTGGCGGTACTTTTCTGATTCTCATCAAGAATAATTGGATAAGAGAGATTCTTACCCCCGATACTCGTGCCGAAATCCATAAAAGGAAAGGTACGAAGTAAAAGAATACAGCGAGTATGGCAATAATGCCAATTAGAAGAAATACGCTTAATCCTACCATAATTTTATTTTTGTTTAGAAGTGTTTATATTATTCCCTGTTTTTTCATTTTCTGTTTCTTTGCAAACAATGACTACCGTGGGTTCTATGCGGATTATTTTTACAGGTGTATCTTCGTCAATCAGTTCATTATCTGCGCGGGCTTCGATGGTGTGGATTCCCACGATGATTTTTCCCATAGGGTTTAGTCTACTTAGTGTTACTCCCATGTCACCGACTTTAATATCAGGGGTTATCGGGGAGGGTACTACCGAGCTTATTTCGGTATGCAGAGACATTTTGTCCAAGCTTCGGGATCGCATAAATCCTATGATGACAGCAATAGTAGTGACGGCTGCAATGAATAATGTTATTACAGCCCCATTTGTCCCGAAGGCCGAATAGGCATAGTAAATTCCACCTCCATAAAATAAGACCGAACATATACCTGCGATGGTAATTCCGGGAAGAAAGAATATTTCCAGTACCGCCAGAACTAGCGCTAATATTATTAGTAGTGTAACAGCTAATATATCAAACATATTTCTTAGATTTAGGTTCTATCTATGTTCCTTTTGCAAATTATCGAGTTCTATCTTTCGAGCCTGATTTTCGTAATTTTCCGGTTGAGGATAGAGTGTGAGTAGTTGCGATTCCAAATTTTGAATTTCGGACGATAGTCTTTTTAAAGTTGTGCCTTTCGATTTAGCATATTGAGATCGCAGTTCCGAGAGCTTAGTTTCTATTTGAATGATATTCTTACGTAATTCTTTGGACTTTACATATAGATTGCGAGCTTCAAGACTGACGAATTGGTCAAGTTTAGTATAATGGATTCCGTTACAAATTGCAAAGATGAAATCGGGGCGAGTCTCTTTTTGGGGTTCCTTGATATTGTCCAATTGTTGCAATAAATCGGTATAATCTGCATTTTCTGGCCAAGACTCTCGAATAGATCGAATCAGAGCTAGCGATTTGATATCGGTTTTGATTTCATCGATGTTATATGTTTGTTTGCTCTCATTCGGGATAAATAGATAGATTGTCACTTTTCCGGGAATTTGTTCTCTATCCGATACAAACCAACCGATGTTTAACATTTCGTCTATTGCCATCATGTAATCGTTGTATATCGAATTGAAAGGCATACCTACGTTTTCGGGTTTCAAGTAGGTGTTATTTTCAAGATTTAAACGGGTGATAAATATGTCGTATCCTCCGATCGAACCTTCTCCATTTGAGGCAAAGTAGAGTGTAACTCCGTCGTTGAGAAAAAATGGATAGGCTTCATCTTGTTCTGTATTGACACCATTGGGTAACGGTATGATGTCACTCCATTTCCCTTCTATCAGTTTATTTTTTGTACATAATTCATATCCTTTACCTTCAAGGGGATATCCGAAAAATACATTGTCTCCGCGTTGGGGAATATAGCCGATCGTGTTTTCGGGAATATCTATGCCTAGTGTTTTATTCGTTCCTATCCGTCCAGATTCGGGGGACATTTTGAAATACTTGAAAAACGAATCGGCATCAACTATCAAACTATCTATGATTTGTACCCGTTCGACATATTGCAACATTAATTTCGCTCTACGTGCACGAGCTATGGCTTTGCCGATAGAATCGGGTATTTGTTTTTTCGCTTTGGACAATGCAGCTGTATATTCTTCATAACTGCTTATGGCATCTTCAAAGCGGTATTGAGCCATATACATGTCTGCTAAATAGTGAGGCGATTCGAGAACTTTACGTTTAGCCCCTATTTTCAGATATTTTTCAGCTTCGTTATATTTTTTCTCGTGAAAAAGGCATACTCCATACCAATGGTTCAACGATCCATCATTGGGGCGGCGTTTCAGTTGTGCCTTGAATACAGGAGCGGCTTCTTTGTATTTACCGGCCTTGTACAACTCTCGTGCTTCGTCAAGCGTCAGTGCACTCGATGAGAAGATTGTCGAGAAGACAATTAGGACTGCAAATGAATATTTTAGAATTTGTCTGAACATTTTCATGTTTGAAAAATTGTACTCAAATATACAATTATTTTTTATTCTGAATGTTGAGAGCGAGAAAATTTTTTAAGAAGTATTCTAAATCGTCATTCGATTTGAACGAATTGTATGGTAAAATGAAAAAAATATAGTTTGATAAGTGGAAGATAATGTCTGTCGAGGTATAACGTATACGGGTAATTCGTTCCCATACTATGGATTCTGTTCGTCCATCGTCGAAAGTACAAGAAAGGCCGTTTTTGTTTATTTCGACTGTTTTTGAAAGTATGGACATACGGCAATCGGGGTGTAGAGCATAAGCGAACCACAGGTAAGAGATGATCATAGGAAATACCAAAAATAAAATGATAAGTCCTACATAAATAAATAGAGGGTTTTGAATGGATAGCCCCACGAGAAGGAGGAAAAAAGATAGAAGCCACCCCCAATTATTATGTAACCAGATTTTCAGCAGTCTGTTAAAATAGTATTGAGGAGATAACTGGTATGAAAAAGTTTCAATATGGGTTCTATTCATACAATGTTTTACTATATACTTTTACAAAGATAATATAATTGATGACAAAATCAAATTTTTGATTTTACCGAAGTATAGCCTATTTTTTATATTATGTGAATATAGAGATAATATATCGAGGGGAAATAATTTTTGAAGGGGACTTTTATTGTACAGCTTTTGATAAATTTGACCTATGAAATTTATTCTATTTACTGCTATTTCGTGTAACTTTGCACTCCAAAATAAGACGCAATGCAAGGATTATATTCGATAGGATTACTTATTGTTTCTAATGTGTTTATGACACTGGCTTGGTATGGGCATTTGAAATTGCAAGAAATGAAGGTTATCAATAATTGGCCGCTTTATGGTGTGATATTGCTTAGTTGGGGTATAGCATTGTTCGAATATTGTTGCCAAGTACCAGCTAATCGATTGGGATTTAGAGAGAATGGAGGACCGTTTAGTCTTATGCAATTAAAGGTAATACAAGAAGTAATAACCTTAATCATATTCACTTTATTTTCGGTCGTAGTTTTTAAAGGAGAGTCGTTGCATTGGAACCATATTGCGGCGTTCGGCTGCCTTGTTCTTGCCGTTTATTTCGTATTTATGAAATAAGCGATAATCGTATCGATTTAATGACTAGGTGTAATATAGGGTAGAGCTTTCCCGAAAGGTCGATTTTGTCCCGACCGATTATTTTGGAACAGATAAGTGCAGTAGAATCGAATGACTTTTATATTGTGTTCGTATCTATCCGATGGATATTCTTATTCTACAACTTGTTGTCCTAATTCTCGGCCTTGTGACGGGGAATATTTCGATTCCGTCATTACTTAGTCCTATAAATGAGGTTATTTCATTCTTCTCATTTTTAACAATGTACAATTCTACTTGTGAAGAAGATGTAAATAAAGACACTGGCGAGGTATAGTGTTATCAGAGTTAAACACATTGAGCCCGTCTACTGTATTTTAAAGGGCAAAATAACTAAATCGATTCAATATGCTTATTCCAAGCCAGCACAAACGGATCCAATTTAGGAACCTCTTTGGTAGCAATCCTGGCATTCTCACGTCCTACATCAAAGTTATGCTGGTATTTAAAAGTCGTTTCAGGCTTGGGTGTATCCTTTGAAGAACTTAAGTCTAAGTCTTATTTCTGAGTTTTAGTTATTGTAACATTAAGATCTTCACTTAGCCGAGTTTTATCTTGAGCAGAGCACTTGATAATGGAATCACGGCCCAAGAAATTATAGAATTTTAAGCCATTAAGTATCTTTTGTGACTAAAATCTATAATTTTAGAATACAATATCTTTTTACAAACTTATACAAAGACTCATCTTATTTTCAAACACTTCTTATCGCAACCTTGATAACTCCGTCCTCTCTATTTTCAAAGATACGGTAAGCTTTCTCAATTTCATTCAATGAAAAACGGTGAGTAATGAGCGGCGCGGTATCTATACGGCCCGATTCTATCAAGCGAAGTATCTCTGCACAATTACAACCGTCCACCCCTCCGGTTTTAAAGATAAGATTTTTTCCATACATATCGGGTAAGGGCAAAATTTGAGGTTTATCGTAAAGTGCCACGATCGTTACAATAGCATTGGGACGAGCACATTTCCAAGCCAAACGGAAAGTATTCTCGCTTCCCGCCACTTCCAAAACCACATCAGCACCGCCATGATCGCTATTTTTACGAACAAACTCCTCGCAATGTTCAGGAGTAGTTACCAATATGTCGGGATAATGTTCTTGCAAAAACTGTATTCTTTCCGGGGACTGCTCACAAACAATAATACGCCGGGGATTCTTTAACAAAGCGCACAATAAGGTACAAATGCCGGTAGGACCGGCTCCAATAATCAGAATCGTATCCTCCGATGTAATTTCCGAAATACGTACGGACCAAAAACCGGTTGCCAAAATATCGCCTACAAACAAAGCTTGTTCGTCGCTTACCGTATCTGGAATACGATTCAAACCTTGATCGGCATAGGGCACTCGAACATATTCGGCTTGACCGCCATCGATACGACACCCCAAAGCCCAACCGCCATTGGGATCCATACAATTATTGACACACCCACGACGACAGAAGAAACATTCGCCACAAAAAGTTTCGACATTTACAGTAACCCTATCTCCCGGCTTAATACCTATAACATCTTCTCCCACATCTTCTACGACACCCACCATCTCGTGCCCGACCGTTACTCCCGGTACGGCACGCGGCACGCTACCATGTTTGATATGGAGATCGCTGGTACAAATACTTCCAAGAGTCACCCTCACAATCGCATCGCGCGAATCTTTCAACCCGGGTTTCGGCTTTTCTTGCAATTCAAACTTACCGGGTTTAACGTATGTATATGCCAACATAATATTATCCTTATCATTTTTCAAAACTTCTCTTACAAAGATAGGCGAAACGGATTTCAGAAGCAAGTATTCTTTGTTAAACAGTGTCACTACGAATCAAATAGCAATCTACCGGTGTACTCTATGGCAACTATCAGCTATGTAAAAAGAGTATGATATCAATTAAAAAATATTTACTTCATACAAATACAAACAGCTTTCACAACTTTCTTGTTATTTTTGTATGACTAAAAGAGTGTTAATATGAAAAACCGAACAAAAAAATTGTTTAAGATTACGGGTATTACACTGGGAGCGTTGATAGTCTTTCTCTCGGCAGTAATCGCTTTCTCCATAAATTTTATATTTACGCCTGAAAAATTGACCCCCATCGTATTAAACGTAGCCAATCAAAACATAAATGCCAAGCTCGATATGAATAGCGTAGAGCTGACCTTTTTTTCAACTTTTCCCCGTTTTGGAATAAAATTGGAAAATGGCACATTGGTATCAAAGGCTATCCGTGATTCTTTATGGCAACGTACCGACACATTAGCCTCTTTTCGAAAAGCCATTGCCGTAATCAATCTCGTCGATTATTTGCAACAAAAAAAGATCAGTATCAACCGATTATCATTGGATAGTACAAACATATACGCCTTTAAAGGAAAAGATGGAATCGCCAACTGGAATATATTGATCGCCGACACGACAAATACACCCGATACAACAACCGCTACTTCGCCAGTTATTAACGAAATAGACATCAAGCACGTTTCGCTACATCATACCACGGTCACTTTCGACGATCGGGAAACGAATGTCTTCGCCAATCTATGGGATGCAAATCTTAAATTAAAAGCAAATTTAAAGAAAGAACAGTCTACGTTAACGTTGGATTTCAACAACAAAAACATTCTGTTCTGGCAAAATGGTGAATTACTGGCTCATCGTATCGCCACCCACCTACAAACCGCCATCGAGCTAAATCGTTCGAAACGGGCTCTTTCCTTGCACGATGCTATGATGGAGATTAACGGCATAAAATTAGACATACACGGTTCTATCTGTAAAGACACGACCGCACAAGCGTTAGATATCGATCTGCAATACGGGCTACATGCTCCTTCGTTGGAAACAGTCCTTCACATGATTCCCGAAAGTATTCTCAAAAAAGAAAAAGTTTCGGCCAAAGGCGACGTTACAGTTAATGGCAATCTAAAAGGTCTATATGGAAAAGGGAAAATGCCATTAGCTACATTAAAAATAGAAATAAACGATGCATCCGCCCAATATGCCCAATTGCCCTATGGAATAGATGAACTTAAAGCCAACTTTTTCGGACAGATAGACTTAATGCGACAATCGCCATCTTATCTCGATCTTAAAATATTTCACTTCAAAGGAGCTCACACCGATATCTTGGCCGACGCCAAAGTAAATGATCTATTAGGCGATCCCGACATCTCGTTTCATACCCAATCTACGATAGACCTAACTGCATTGGCACAAACATTTCCTTTACAAGATGGTGTGAGTATCGAAGGGAAATTAGATGCCGACATGAACGTGCGTTGTCGTTTGTCATCTATCAAAAAGAAAGACATAGGACGAATTCGGGCCAAAGGAAAAATAAATATGAGCAAATTGGCTTTACGAGACAAAAATAAGAAATTCGAATTCACGAGCGATGCTTCACTGTCTTTCGTGGGAAACGATGTATTAGGAGCCCATATCGAAATAGGAAATATGGCTTTTCACTCAACGCGATTAAACTCATCGATAAACAATCTATCGGCTTTAATAAAAACGACCAACCCACAAGATACTACACGAATCGCTCTTGTAGAGTGTAAACTAAATGCAAACAAACTAAAAGCATCCCTACCGGATACATCAAATTTATTTTGCGGAAAAACTGCCGCAACCATAAAATTACAACCGACAGAAAACAATCCTACCCGACCCGAAATAGGATTCGCATTAGAAGCCGACACCTTGTTCTGCCGTCTCGGAGATACTAAATTGGGCATGGACAAAGCCGGGATTACAATAACGGCACAACAATTAAAAGACTCTTTGTGGATTCCAAAAGGCATAGTAGGTTTTAATCGGCTTTTTGTACGTACCCCACAATCGGCTTTACCTATTCGAATGCAAAAGACTGCAATTTCAGTCGGTAATCGAGCTATTACTTTACATAACGCGACCATGAAAATAGGAAGATCCGATTTAACGGCGACCGGTGCGATTCACGATTTATATGGCGCTATGCGTCACAATAAAAAACTACGGGCCACATTAACACTTTCCTCTAAGAATCTAAATTGTAACCAGTTAATTCGGTCTATCTCTTTTCCAAAAGACACTGCTCAAATCGAAACTGAATCCGACACTACGTCGACAGCCCTAAAACTATTCGTTATTCCTCGAAATATCGATTTTGAATTACAAACCAATTTGAATCGGGTTCGTTACGGGAAAATGGTTTTCAAAAACGTACACGGTGCAATAGATATACGCAATCAAGCCATTCACCTCAAAGAGCTCAGTATGGAAGGAATGGATGCGACTATGCGCACGACGCTGATCTATCAAGCCCGACAACCAGAGCAAGGATATGCCGGATTCGATTTCAAACTTCATAATATCAATATAGGGAAACTTGTCGATTTTATTCCTTCGTTAGATACTATTGTCCCCATGCTACGGTCATTTCAAGGAACTGTCGATTTCAATGTATCGGCCGAGTCGGGCTTAGACTCATGCCTCAATATAAAAATACCCTCATTACGATCAGCTATCCATGTTGAAGGCGATAGCCTCGTCCTTCTCGACGGTGAAACTTTTGCCGAAATATCGAAAAAATTTTTCTTCAAGAACAAAGAGAGAAATTTGATCGACAGTATCTCTGTCAACATCAGTGTCGAAGACGGTAATGTAACTGTCTACCCGTTTGTAATAGAAATGGATCGCTACCGGGCTGCCGTAGGAGGGAACCAAGACTTGGATATGAATTTCAATTATCACATATCCATACTCAAATCGCCCATACCCTTCAAACTGGGACTGAATATTTCGGGAAATTTAGATAAAATGAAGTTCGGTATGGGCAAAGCCAAATACAAAAACGCTGTCACACCGGTAGAAATACACAAAGTCGACAGTACTATTGTAAATATGGGAGAACAAATTGTTCGGGATTTCAAGAAAGTCATGCGACGACAATTGCCACAAACACAAACCACCAACTAATAAGTATCATGTTCGATAAACCCATATGTCATATAAAATCGCCCTATCTTCTTCCCGAGATTACACAGAAATACTTAATGTATGGAAAAACTCTGCAAGAAGTTCCCTTTACTTTTTAAGTGAAAAAGATGTACTTTATGTTCCCTCCTACTTTCGATGCATTTAATTGGCATATATGAATGCGGGAATAAGGTAAAGGCAATTTTGTTGTCTGACAGAATACATATTGTTTGGCAGGTATGTGCCAATTCATATTGAGAAAAAATAGGGTGCTCATTGACTAATTCACTCAAGACTGCATACAACTTATGTAGATGTGCACTGCAAATTTTAAACGGATTATTTTATCATCTTATGCTTTATTGCGATATTTGCGTTACGATAAATCTGTAACGGAATGATTGAAATAGTATGAAGCCTAATAATCCTTTTCTTATTTCGGGATATTACAGCCCAGAACTCTTTTGCGACAGGGAGCAGGAGACCAGAGCTATTCTCGAAGCTCTCCACAATGGACGCAACGTGACATTGATAGCACCCCGTCGTATGGGAAAGACCGGGCTGATCCGTCATGCCTTTTACCGTTTGAAAGAGCAGCAGCCAGATATCGATACTTTCTATTTGGATATCTATTCAACCCAATCATTAGGCGATTTTGTACGATTGTTTGCTAGTACAGTGTTGGGACAGCTGGACTCCGCCTCACAAAAGGCTTTGAGTCGTATAAGTAAGTTTGTCCGCAGTTGCCGCCCCGTGTTTACTTTTGACGAATTGACAGGTGTTCCTAAGGTGACGATAGATGTGGCTCCGGCCGAGGAAGAAAACACTTTGAAAGAGATATTCGAGTATCTGGGCTCGTCAGAGAAACGATGCTATGTTGCCATAGACGAGTTCCAGCAGATTGTTGAATATCCGGAGAAAGGTGTTGAAGCATTGTTGCGCTCCTATATCCAGTTCCTGCCCAATGTAAACTTTATCTTTGCCGGCAGCAAACAACATCAGATACAGGAGATGTTCACTTCGTCGAGAAGGCCGTTCTATCAAAGTACGCAACCGCTTACAATCGGTCCGATACAACGGGACGAATATGCAAGTTTTGCAACAGGGCATTTTGCCGAGCACAATGTGAAATTGCATCAAGAAGTTTTCAATTCAATATATGAAAAGTACGAGGGTCATACCTGGTATGTGCAGTGTCTCCTTAACCGCCTGTACGGGTACGATCGGAATGTGGATATGGAACTGGTTTCATACGCCACAGAGCAGATTTTATCCGAGTATAGTTACATGTATGCAGACTTGCTGAAAACATATTCTTTCGGTCAGGTGCGCCTGTTGAAAGCTATTGCCCGCGAGGGGTGTGTCAAAGAGGTTTTGGCTGGAGATTTTATCAGTGCCCACAAACTCCGGGCGGCGAGCAGTGTCAGTGCTTCATTAAAGAAACTGCTCGACAACGAATTGATCTACCAGACACCTTGCGGGTATATCATTTACGATCGTTTTATGAGCGAGTGGTTGCGGAAACAACCATTCTAAAATAGCGGAAATATTCAATAGAACTTAGAAAAATCATTATGGCGGTAAAAAAGTCAGAACTATATAGTACATTGTGGAAATGCTGTGACGAACTTCGCGGCGGTATGGATGCAAGTCAATACAAGGATTATGTGTTGGTCATTCTTTTCGTTAAATATATCAGCGATAAAAAGCGTAATGACGAAGGCTTCGATATAGATATACCTAAAGGTTGTTACTTTGAGGATTTTGTCGCTCTCAAAGGTAACCCGAATATTGGGGAGGAGATGAATAAAAAGATGGCTGCTCTTGCCGAGGAAAATCAACTTGGTGGCGTTTTTGTAGCCGATTTTGAAGATGACACCAAGCTGGGCAAAGGAAAGGATAAAGTTGAAACTCTAAGTAAACTTATTGCCGTTTTCCAGAATGAGAACCTCGATTTTAGCAAAAATAGAGCGGCAGATGACGATCTTATAGGTGATGCTTATGAGTATCTGATGAAGAATTTTGCCACAGAGAGCGGTAAGAGTAAAGGCCAGTTTTATACTCCGGCCGAGGTCAGTCGTGTGATGGCCGAGGTTATCGGGTTAGGAAATGCCAAAAATGGGAGAAAGACGACTATCTATGACCCTACTTGCGGCTCGGGTTCCCTGCTTCTTCGTGCTATGTGTGAAACTCCCGGTGGGGCAACTCTCTATGGTCAGGAAAAAGATAATGCTACTGTCGGTTTGGCAAAAATGAATATGATTCTTCATAATGAAATCTATGCCGATATCAGACAAGGCGATACGATTAATGATCCTCAATTTAAGGAAAGCGACCAGTTAAAGACCTTCGACTATATTGTCGCAAATCCACCTTTTTCAACAAAGTCGTGGTTGAAGAGTGCAAAGTTCGAAGATGAATACCATCGTTGGGGCGAAGGCATTAAAATAGGTGTTCCGCCGGAAAAGAATGGCGATTATGCTTTCCTCCTCCATATCGTACGCTCTCTGAAACAGACCGGCTGTGCCGCCTGCATTTTGCCTCATGGCGTCCTTTTTAGAGGCAATGCCGAGGCTCAGATTCGTAAATATCTCGTTGCCGAAAAACGGTATATCAAGGGCATCATAGGACTCCCTGCCAACCTTTTTTATGGTACAGGTATTCCGGCTTGTATCATCATTATAGAAAAGTCGGAAGCAGCAGGGCGTAAGGGAGTGTTTATGATCGATGCCAAAGGTGGATATATCAAAGATGGAGCTAAGAATCGTCTGCGAGAGCAGGATATTCGGCGCATTGTCGATGTGTGGCAAGCACAACGCGATGTGCCTCATTATGCGCGCTTTGTGCCTATGGAGGAGATTGAACGTAACGATTACAATCTCAACATTCCTCGCTATATATCTGCTCCTGATACGGAGATTCTGCAAGATATCGATGCACACCTTCATGGAGGTTTGCCCAAACACGATATAGACCAACTCGATACCTATTGGGAGGTATGTCCGTCGCTTTGTGATGACCTCTTTTGCGACCATCTTACGCGCAAAGGTTACTATTCTTTGAAGTGTAACCCGGAGGCAGTGCGTGATGCTGTTACCGGGAATGTAGATTTCCGTAATCAGAAAGAGGTGTTCCAGAAGAGTTTTGCCGAGTGGTGCGATTCTCACCGGGCTCAACTTTACGCTCTCGTCCCGGGTTTTGCTCCCAAGAAACTTATCGAGCAGCTGGGTAACTCGTTGTTGGCTGTCTTTGAGGTAGATAAGTCGCTTGTCGAGGCGTATGATGTTTATGACAGTTTGATGAACTACTGGGGTGAAACGATGCAAGATGATTGCTATATGATTTCGTCCGGAGGCTGGACAGTGCAACTGTACACGCCACAACCAGCTTCCAAGAAGAAAGAGAAAAAGGCTGCTACGCCCGAAGATGTCGTTTGCGACCTGCTGCCTGTGCCAATCGTTATCGACGAGTATTTTGCAGAGAAGCGCGATGTTATTGCTGCGGCCGAGGAGTTGCTGGTACAAAATGAGACACAGCTTGCGGAATTGGTCGAGGAGCAGGCGGAGAATTACCTCGATGAGGACAACTTCCCCGATGGTAAGGTGACCGATGCCAATATCAAGAAACGAATGAAGGCGCTCGATAAGAAAACCGATGCCGACGAAATTGCCGTACTACAAAAGTATCTCGACCTCAAAGGTGATATATCACTCAATAAGAAACTGATCAAGGAGTGCAAGTACGATCTGCTTACCGCTCTTGTAGTCAAGTATGCCGATTTGTCCGAGGCGGATATCAAGCGCTTGGTTATCGAGCGGAAGTGGTTCGCATCGCTTGCCTTGCGCCTTGATGGCGAGATGCAGCATATCAGTCAGCAGCTCACTTCTAAGGTTTCGGCTCTTGCGGAGCGTTATGCACAGACGCTCCCCGAGATTGATGCCGAGATAGCCGATTTAGAAGCAAAAGTTGCTGCACATTTGAAACAGATGGGATATTGATCTGAAAAGTTGAGGTTGTAAGTGGGCAGATTGATAATTATTAAAGTGTAAGTGATGGATATACCACAAGGATATAAACAAACCGAGTTAGGAATAATACCCGAAGATTGGGAGATTGTAAATCTTGGTAGTGTCGCAAAGATTAATGGCCGTATTGGTTTTCGAGGGTATACTACGGCAGACCTTGTTGGTGTCGGCCAAGGTGCATATACCATAGGTGGTAAGCATATTACAAATATGGTTTTAGATTTGCATGATGCAGAGTACATATCGTGGCAGAAATATTATGAATCCCCTGAGATTATGGTTAGAAAAGGGGATATTGTATTCGCGCAACGGGGGACTCTGGGCAAAAGTGCTTTTATTGTAAACGATATTGGTCCAGCAACTATTAATCCGAGTCTTGTTCTAATTAATAAAATTAAATGTGATAATGAGTATTTGTCTTATTGGTTACAATGTGACAAAATAGTTGAATACATTTGTTCTATTAATAGTCAGACCTCCATTCCAATGATTACGCAAAATCAAATTGAGCATATCCCTGTGGTTTTGTCTAGAATCAAGGCAGAACAGCAGGCTATTGCTGAAGCGCTGGGTGATATAGATGGATTGATTGCAACATTGGATAAGAAAATCGCCAAGAAACGCCTGATTAAGCAAGGGGCAATGTCACAACTCCTAACCGGCAAAAAACGCCTCCCCGGCTTTTCCGACCCATGGGTGGAAAAGAAATTAGGGGAGATTGGATATACATACTCTGGATTAACAGGAAAAAGCAAAGATGATTTTGGGCAAGGGAATGCAAAATATATTACATTCTTAAATGTATTGGCAAATCCGATACTAAAGGAAAATTTATTTGGGTCTATTACGATTCGGGAGAATGAACAGCAGAATAAAGTTCAATTTGGGGATCTATTTTTTAATACTTCGTCAGAGACCCCTGAAGATGTAGGCACTTGTGCAGTATTGCTTTCTTATCATGAAGAGCTATATTTAAATAGTTTCTGTTTTGGGTACAGATTGACCGATGATAATGTTCTTGGATTATATTTAGCTTACTATTTTCGGAGTAGATTAGGCCGCCAGTTAATGACTTCTTTGGCACAAGGAGCAACTCGATATAATCTATCAAAAGAGCTATTTAACGCTTCCCGGATTATATTACCAGAAACAAAAGATGAGCAAATAGCGATTGCTACGATGCTGAACGATATGGATAAAGAGATAGACGACCTTGAAGCCCAGCGAGATAAGTACCGCCTCTTAAAATCGGGCATGATGCAAAAGCTATTAACGGGACAAATTCGTTTGACAAAACCACTGACAAATGTTGTCCCCTTGGTTCCAGGGGACTCCGCAGTAAGAGAAATTCCCGTGGATGCCCATATTTGGGCTGGACATATTGTTAATAGGTTGTGGCAATCAAAAGGATGGGGGCGTACGAAGTTACAAAAGTCGTTACATCTTGTTGGCTGTTATGCACAATTAGATTTAGGTGAGGAGTATATACGCAATACTGCAGGCCCTGACGATCAACGACTGATGAACTATATTGACCGAAAATTCAAACAGTATCGTCATGTTAATATAGAAAAAGAGAGATTGTTAGATGGGAAAATACATTATACCTATACCCCTACATCTCGTATACAAGAGGTGGAGATGGCATACGAGCGATATCCGCAGGATATTCGCGAGCGCGTAGACAATTTGCTTGACAAATTAAATTTGATGAATTTAGCCGAGGCAGAGATTTTGTCAACCCTTTATGCGGTATGGAATAACCGAATAATTAAGGGAGAGCGGATAACAGATGATTTGCTGGTCTCTGACTTTTATGCGTGGAGTGAACACAAAGCAGACTTTGAAGAAAGGAAAGTAAGGCGAATGTTGGATTATATGTGTAAAGAAAATATAGTCCCAATCGGTTGGGGTAAATATATTGATGAGAAATAAACTGATATGAGTGGTTATTTCTTGAAAATAGATGGGATATGCTTTTAAGAAAATGAGGTAGAACGAAATAATATTATGGACACAAATATCGGGGCAAAGGAGCGTGTAACGCAAAACAGGTTGATAGGGCTCTTTAAGAATGTCTTAAAGTACACCTGTCTCGGGAATTGGGAGACTCGTGAAGGTAACGTCAATATCGAAGAAAAGTTGCTCACGGCATATCTCTCGCGGTGTGGCTATACCGACAAGGAGATACGGGGTGCCATCGCTAAACTCAAGCAAGCGGCAAACTCTCTTGGTGGGGGATTATATAACGCCAACAAGGAGGTGTATACCTTGTTGCGCTACGGTGTGAATGTCCAGGCCGAGGTGACCGAAAAGAAAAAGATGGTGCACCTTATCGACTGGGCGAACCCGATGGAGAATGATCTCCAGATAGCCGAGGAAGTAACCATTCAAGGCGAAAGCGACCGCCGTCCCGATCTGGTCGTTTATGTCAATGGTATTGCTCTTGCCGTAATCGAGCTCAAGCGTAGTACGGTCTCTGCTCACGAGGGTATTCGCCAGAATATTCGTAACCAGCAGGACGGTTATATTCCTCGATTCTTCACGACCATACAGTTACTTTTTGCGGGTAACGATACTGAGGGATTGCACTATGGTGTAATCAAGACGCCCGAAAAATTCTGGTTGCGTTGGAAAGAACCGTGTGGCGAGCCGTGCCAGCCATCGCATTTTACAGTGGGTGAGTATCCCAATGAGTTGGATCGTAGTGTGTTGCAGTTTTTTGAGCCCGCAAGGTTATTGGAATATATCCATGATTTTATCATCTTCGATGGAGGTGTAAAAAAGGCGGCACGTCCTAATCAATATTTTGCCGTCAAGGCAGCTCAACCCAGAGTTCGCAAGAAGCAAAACGGTATTATATGGCATTCGCAGGGTTCGGGTAAATCGCTTACGATGATTTGGCTGGCCCGATGGATACGAGAAAACGTAAGTGATGCTCGTGTGGTGATTATTACAGACCGTGATGAGCTGGACAAACAAATAGAATCGGGCTTCAAAGATGCAGGGGAGCAGATTCAGCGAGCCAAGAGTGGTGGTAAGCTGATTGAGATGCTCAATGCTGCCGAACCTTGGTTGATTTGCACGTTGATTCACAAATTTGGCAATAAGAATGACGGCGATGCCATATCGGTAGGAAATAAGAAGGCAAGTAAGTCGCTCGACTTGTATCTTGAAGAGTTGGCAAAATCGCTCCCCGCTGATTTTCGAGCGAAGGGTAATATTTATGTCTTTATTGATGAATGTCATCGCACACAAGGAGGCATGCTTCACGAAGCCATGAAGCATATAATGGGTGACGATGTGATGCTGATAGGTTTCACGGGTACGCCTTTGCTCCATACGGATAAGAAAAAATCGATAGAGACCTTTGGTTCTTATATACATAGCTATAAGTTTAATGAGGCCGTAGAAGATGGGGTTATTCTTGACTTGCGTTATGAGGCCCGAAATGTAGAACAATACTTGGGCAAACGAGAGAAAATCGATGAGTGGTTTGACGCGAAGACTAGGGGCTTGAGTTCGGTTGCCCGGGCAGCTCTAAAAGAGCGTTGGGCAAAAATGGAGAAGCTGTTTAGCAGTAAGGAGCGTATCGACCGTATCGTCGCGGATATTTGCCAAGATATGAGTACCAAACGGGCTTTGGCAGGCGGCTATGGAAATGCCATGCTTGTGGCCGACAGTATTTATCAGGCGTGTCGTTACTGGGAGGTTTTTCAATCGACAGAGTTGAAAGGGCATTGCGCTGTGGTTACAAGTTACGATGCGAGTACTGCATCGGTAAAAGACGAGTATCAAGGTGATGGAGAGACCGAGGATCTCACAAAATATGAGATATACCAAAGAATGATCGGCGACAAAACTCCTGAACAGTTTGAAACTTGGGCGAAAAAGGTGTTTACGGACCATCCCGGAGATATGAAGTTGCTGATTGTCGTAGATAAGTTATTGACCGGATTTGATGCACCGTCGGCAACCTATCTCTACATCGATAAAAAAATGCGGGATCACAATCTTTTCCAAGCGGTCTGTCGTGTGAATCGAGTAGATAGTGAGGAAAAAGATTTCGGGTATATTATTGATTACCAAGATCTGTTTGGAGCGGTAAAGAGTGCAATCGAGGATTATACGAATGGGGCATTTGATGGTTACGATGCCGACGATGTTAAAGGCCTTCTTTTGACTCGTCTTGCCGAAGGTCGCAAGGCCTTGGAAGAGTCATTACAGGCAGTATATACGATGTGTGAGGTGATACATCCGCAAACGCGAGAAGGTTATTTTGCATATTTTGTCTATGCGGAGAATACTCCTGTTGAAAATCAGCAAAATGAATGTGAGGGGAATGCCAATAAACGCGAAACCTTCTATAAACTTGTGTCGCGTTTGGTGCGCCGTTATATTGACATAGCCAATGAGATGGAACAGGCTGGCTATACAGCAGAGGAGGCTGCCGATATCAAAAAGCAGGTTGACTATTTTAATGATATCAAAGATGAAATAAAATTAAAAAGTGGAGATGCGCTCGATTTGAAATATTATGATCCAGCAATGCGTCAGCTTATTGATAACTATGTACGAGCAGAAGATAGTGAGAAATTGGTGGATTTAGCCGATATCTCATTTCTTGACCTGATTGATACGGAGGGTGATAAGGCGATTGATGCGCTGCCAAAGAAAATCAAGCAGAATGAACGTTCTGTTGCAGAGATTTTGGCGGCAAATATGCGAAAGATGATTATCAGCGAGCGTCCGAACAATCCGGCCTACTTTGATAAAATGTCTGATTTGCTCAACCACCTGCTTCAAGAACAGAAAGATGGTAAGATCCAATATAAGGAATTGATAAAACAACTCATTGAGAAACTGAAAGAGGCTCGATTGACCATTAAGACAAAATACCCTGCAACCATTGATACAAAGGGGAAACAAGCTCTTTATGATAATCTTGGAGGAAATGAAGCTTTGGCACTCCGTATTCACGAAATTATCAAAGCAAATGCTCGCGATGGTTTTAGGGATATGGACAGTAGTGGTCTGAAAAAGATGAGAGCATTGCGAAGGGCTGTTGAAAGTGCATTGAAAGGAGTAGAACAAGATAAGCTCGATGATATAATGCAGCTGATCGTTGCACAAAAAGAATACTAATGACTATTATTAAAGTTTCTGATATATTTGTAGAAGTCGAGTGGAAGGAAATTAAGAATATACATCTTACAATATATCCACCTAATGCTCGTGTTCATGTGTCTGCACCTATTGGAATGACTGAGGAGGCTGTGCGATTATTCTTGATTACGAAAATGCCGTGGATAAATCAACGTATAACCCAGATTCTTGGTCAGAATCGCCAAACACCCCGTGAATACGTATCTGGGGAGAATCATTACTTTAAGGGGCAAAGATACCGTTTAAAGGTTTTGTATCATAATGCTCCTGCAAAAGTAGAGATTCAGGGGAATGAATATATTAAACTATATGTTCGAGACGGAGCATCTGCAGAGCGTCGAGCGGAGGTGCTACGAGAATGGTATCGATCTGAATTTAAATCGATACTTACTCCTCTAATTGCGAAATGGGAATATCTTTTAGGGGTAAAGGCAAATAAATGGGAAGTCAAGCAGATGAAAACATTGTGGGGAAGTTGTAATCACAGTACGAAAAATATTATTTTTAACCTTGAATTAATCAAGAAACCTGTTCGTTGCATTGAATATATTGTGGTACATGAATTATTACATATCAAAGTTAGATTACACAATGAAGAATATACAGCTTTACTAACTCAATATTTCCCGAATTGGAAACAGTTGAAAGAAGAATTAAATGAATTTGTTGTATAAATATTACCATTATGGGAAAAACAATAACTACATACCTCATTGACGGCGATCCAAAAGGAACGCAGTATGCATTCATCAGTAACAAGATTTGTCAGATGTTTGTAATTCCACGCTCGAACTTGGCCTATCTGAATGAGCAGGAGAAACTGCACAAGCCGGCGTTCTACATACTGATCGGAGAAGATGAGGTGACGAAACCGCAGGCCTATATCGGAGAGACCGAAAATTTTAAGGAACGGGTAAAAGACCATGACAGTAAAAAAGCATTCTGGCAGAAAGCGCTTGTCTTTGTTTCAAAAGACGAAGATATGACCAAAGCCGACGTGCAATATCTGGAATATCGCGCAATTGTAGTAGCCAAACAGTCGAACTCGTTTGTATTGAATGAGAACAAGCAGATTCCCAAAGCACCAAATCTTCCCGAACATCAGAGAGATGCCATGGATGAGTTTTTTGAGGATATCAGGTTCCTCGCATCATTCATTGGTTGTGACATCTTTGAAATATCCCAGCCAAAGGAAGAGCACCTGTTTTATACAAAAGCCCGAGGCTGTAATGCAAAAGGATTTTATAATTCTGCAGGATTTACTGTGTTAAAGGGTAGTATCATCGCCAATAATTGCGTTCCTTCTTTTACATGGAAAGCAAAGCGAGAAAAGATGGTCGAGGAGTATGCTACTTTGAATAACGGTGTTTGGATAATGGATTCTGACAAAACCTTCTCCAGCCCCAGTACAGCCGCCGATTTTTGTATAGGGCGGCCAGCCAATGGATGGAATGAGTGGAAAGATAAAGATGGTAATACACTGGATTTTATATACAGGAAACAATTAGAATAACGGATAATATCAATGTAGAGTGCAGTGATATGATTGGGTTTAATTTAGTGATTTCGATTTTACAAATAAGTTAAAAACGCTATGTCAATGAAATATTTATTGAATAGTAGTATACCATAATAATGAAAGGATACATTATAAATATACTTTTCCAGATGGCAAGGTATACATCGGGGCAAACAAGGCGTAATCCCGCAATACGACATCGCTAGTATATTAGTCCAGTAACAGGTCCTACAAATGGTTGATTTTGGAAAGCATATTTAACTTTTCATACTTGCAAATATGAGATTGTTTGCCGGATTTTCAATGGAGTTGTAGCTGAGATTATCCAGTTAAGGAAATCACGTTTGCCAGAGTCCATGATAGAATTTAGCATAATTATGAACCAATTTTTGTAAGAGAGTATGTGGTATTGCTCATTGGACATTCATAACTTGATTCTGATAGTGGAATTTGGCCATAGATATAGAAAATTAGGGAAAACAATATCAATAGCATACCAACAGGCAAATCATAAAACTGTCCAGCTCTCTGCCGAATAATTCCGAGTTTTTCTATGAATGATATCGTGTTCATGTAACGAGGTCCTTTCGCCTTGTTAGATGTGATTTGGGGTAATCCTGAAATGTTCACAGCCATTTTAAGTTTCTTTTTAAGCTGAGGTAAGCACTTCTAAGTCTTGGATATGTGTAGGTTGATTTCCCGGATTTTCTGTCAATAGTTCGTTCTTTTATGAAGTTACTCCATTGCTCGTGCCATTTTTCCAATATACGTATAAAGCCCTCTTTATCGGTATGTGTAATCATTTTGGAGATTGCAAGTAGTTCTTGTGTGGCTTTCATATCTGGTTTCTTTGTGAGATAATGTCTTATAATCATTATCTGATGAAACTGGCACATTTGTACCTTATACTGTCGGAGGGATTGAAACAAGCCGCATAGTCCATTACAGACAATATCGTGAATAATGAATCCATGGGAACGCAAGAACTCCACACCTTTGAGATAATCCGCAATGGTTTCTGTACGGACAAATTTGTGCCACAGTATTTTGTTACGAAAAGAATCCTTAATGACCATGAGGCCAAAATTGCGCCCCAATAGGTTGTATCCACATTAATGACCACTTCTTTATGACGGGAAATCACATGGACATGACACATAGATTTGAACCTACGCCAAATAGTACTTTTGTTAACATTATATTTAGAAGCAAACTGATCTAAGGTCTGGTTTCCCTCAATGTATTCGGACTTTAAGACTTCGTCATCGAGACGGAAACTTCCTACGAACTGACGACCGAAAGATTTACACTTATATAGCTGTTTGTTCCTTTTTTGACTATTTTTTCTTGGTCGCGGAAGAACCACACCAAAAGCAGTTTTTTTTATTCACAATACTTTAAATGCTGCAAAAGTACTTAAAGAAAAATGTAATTTTACAGACATGAACAACACTGCTATTATAGATAATAATCAAAATTTAAACGGAGAAAATACATGTAAGCTAATAGCTATCGTAATCTATCCGTTGATTGTTCCTCAAGATGCATAAAAATGTATTAAGGAAAAGTTTTGGTAAAGAATTTCTTTTCGTTCAGAAATAGAATAAGAATTAAAAGGGACTGAGAATAACATATTAGTATAGAAGTAAAGATATGAAACCAAATTCAATATTGTATTATCCTCATATTGAATTCCAAAATGAGGCATGGGTAAAATCAAGTTTATTACTTTGGGACCACGTTTATAGGATTGTTCCTGAAGGCTATTCTCCTAATGATAGTGATGAAATCAAAGCGTTGGTTGATGAAGACTTAGTTAGAGATATCAAGTTGGATGACAAGGATAGAGAGGACACATTTGAAGAATTCTTGAAACTTTGTGATAGGATAGAAAATCGTATGCCTGCAGGCCTTATTCCTTCGGATGAAGATAGAATTCATCCCGGAAAAATTGATAATAGGTTATATCCTTTTCTAGATTTGATAGGAGAACACTTTATTGATGAAGACAATTGGCTTCATTTATCAAAAGAGCTTGCAAGAGGATATATGTTTAAGTTATCACAAGTGGTTGCAAGAATACGTAATCTTAACAGAGGTACTGATGATTTGGATGCGTGGTCAATAAATCCTTACTTCAGTGAAAATGCGAATTTCGGTGATTTTCTTCAAGATCCCACGGCCAAAGGTTTTTTCTGTTCAGTTACATTAGAGGATATCGTACCTCAAAATATAGGGGAAGTAAGTGCACGTGAACTTGTTACATTCGTTAATAAAAGGAAGGATGAAAGAAAGTTGCTGAGAGAGAAATTTGATGATTTTACCAATCATCTTGCCAAGATTTCAAATATCCAACATGCAGGACAAGTAAATGAAGATTTCGTGAAGGAATTATTAGATTCGAAAGAACAATACAAGAAAAGCATGGATCGTTGGAGGGATATAAAATGTTTGCCCATTACAACGGGAGTTCCTGTTTCCCTTACGGCTTTGGGAACCTTTGCTGCTCTTATGGAAGAACCGTTTGGCATTGCTTCAATAGCAGGCAGTCTTACAATCGGGGCGATATGTTCATATGTTGATTTCTATAGAGCAAAAAAGAACAGAGACCCTTCTTATGCGTCATATTTAATCAGTGTAGATAAACTTTGTAAAAATGTGACATGGCAAAGTTATATACGACTAGAGGAGTTTATTAACGACTAAGTATTGCACAAAGAGTCAGATACAAAGCTCCTTTAAGGACAAGCGAATTAGAGTAAGCATTCGATAAACTACAGGCATTGAACCTTCATATACAACAATAGCGATTGTCATTAAGAACCTAATAGTTGTAGTCGCTATCGTTTTATTGAAACCTATATGTAAGTGTCAGTATTAGTTGCCGGATTCCGAGCTTTGTTTGGTCAATAGACTTCCCGAATGTTGCAACTTCCATTTGGGCGAGAGCTGACTCAAGGGTCCCTCATGGGTGTCTTTTTATGATAGGATATTGGGGTGTTATAATGTCATTTAGGTAATCCTTAGGGGCGACATTGTGTGACTTACAGATAACCAGCAGAGAACAGGCAAACGACATGCTGACCGTTGCTTCATGATTGCCGCAGAAGAGGAATTTTTTCTTCCGAGAGTGATAGACTGCCAAAAATTACAGATTGTAATATTATACTTAAAAAGGACCATATCAAGCTCAGCATTGAGTAATGATACGGTCCTTTCTTTAGTTTTTTGGATGCTATTGTTTCAAATTATAAGTTCAAAATAAATAAGTATTGATGTACCCTTATTCTATTTTTATGAGTTTAGGAAAGCAACAATCTCATTACTGCAAGTTGCTGCATGTTTGAATCCTTTTGGTAATACCATTAGGCATCCATTGTCACTGTATAAGGCACCTGTTTGAGAATTTTCGTTTTTATATAGTTGATGAATAACTCCGTCGAAATCACCACAATTGGTCATGTGACAAAGAAATTGTCCTTGATTTTGATTTAGCCAATATCCTCCATGTATTCTATCTCCTTTTTGAATATTCCAAAAATCAATAAGTACGATACGTTTTTGGTCGCCATGCAAGAAATTCATTCTTTCCAAGAGGTTATTACAATACAAATCTCCAAAGCTATATCCTGCAATTACCAGTTTGTGATTTCTGATAATACAATTGGTCATATTGGCATGATAAAAGTCAAATGGAACACAGTTTAGCTTGTCCGTTTTACGCAATCCTGTAACGATAGGAGAAGAATAGTATGTTTCTCCTGATTGGGTGCATGGCTGGCTTTGTCCTCGTCCTGTCATCAATCCTTTAACTGTTGCATAGTCAGGATATTTATATAAGTCATGGAATAGAAAAGTATAGATATCTTCATTAATATTTTTATATGATTGGAAGTAATAATTTATACATCCATGCATATGATTTATCGTAGATAAGCCATTAGGATTTTCAAACAGCCTTTTGGGATTGAATCGTAGAAATACATTTTGAATACCATCCGCTTCAAATCCATCCTCGTAAGTACCAATTGCCTTTTCTATCGTGGCGTCATAGTTTAACACAAAGAAGTCACTGTCTTTAGCAAACTGTTGATAAAATTTCCAATACCATTCATTAGTGTGATAATTTAAGAAATTAGAATCATATCCATTCACAATATCCATTATTCTAAGGATAAATTGGTCCATGACAGAACTAAGTGTATTAGTGTCAAAACTTATATTAGGTTGGACAAAAGGAGCGAAAACCGGATATAGATTTGGGTTTTTACTGTTTCTGCTCCATACCCAACTGTAAGCATCTAACATCTCTAATACGTGAAACAAATGTTCAAAATGAATATAAGGGGTAGGTGTTTCACCTACATATGGATTAGAACGGTCTGGTGGATAATTTTTCATTAGCCAGTTGTAGATATCATCTACAATAGTTATTGTATCACCTTGAGTAAGATAATCTGTGTAGACCCTACGAACATCATTTGTGATTTCTGTAGTTGAAGGTTTAATCACATCTTGTGGTAAAACCAAGTCAAGCGGTGTTCCTGCGCCTATCAAAAATGTTGTACGATTATTTTCCATAATTCGCTATATTTACTCATTGAAAAATTTCAGGAACTATATCTTCAATTTCAATTCCATCTATTACATTGGCCGAGAGTTTTTTGCCAAAGTCGCAGACTTTATCACCTGCATACTTATCAAAGATATAAGTACTTTTGTGGGCGAAATCAAAGTTCTCCAATATTATTTTGTTAATTCCTTCGTCTTTACATCCATATCCTATGATTATCAGTTTTTCTGCTTTTCGCAGGTTCTTTCTGAATCTTTTGAAGAGTTTCTTGAAAAGTAATGGATTGTTGTATTTTTCTATTTTAGAGGTTGTGCCGGTCAGAAAATCTGCGTGGTAAGCAATTGGGCAACTTTCATAACCCATTTTGCTTCGTATCCCTCTTAATAAGTCACTTACGCCAATACCTTCCCTTATTTTCACATACTTGATGGGTATCATAAAATTGTTCTCAACAGTCTTGTAATAAGGCACATAATCTAAACTGCCATGTAATTTATAAAGCCTTATAGGAGCGTCGTATCTGGCTGTGTATCTTTCTAACCGGCAATGATAAGTAGTATTGTCTCTATTCAGTATTCCGTAAAACTCAGAACCATATTCATCAAAACCGTCGGAAATACTACCATTGATATATTCAGTCTTATTAAAAGATTCAAAAAGTAAATCATGGTTCAGTGTATGCACATCAATGATGTAATCTTCTTTCAAGTGACTTAGGTATTTCAGAAAGCCATCGTAATGTTCCACAAAGCTTATGTGGAATGGCTGGTTTTCATAAAAAGAATTACCATCTTTGTCTCTCAGCAAATATCTTACCATCTGATTATAGATGTCGGGCAAACTGAAGACGAAACCTCCATAATCCGTATATTCGTCTAATAAATCATCACACAATGTTTCGTAGCATGAGTTATATACTTCTTCACTTTTTATAAAGTCATAAAACTCTTCATAGTCGAACTTATGTGTCTCTGCATACTTTTTTATTAGACGCTTGCAAAATACGAAATGTTTTTGATGCAGATTAAGTATCCCTTCTCCCTGAAAAGTAGGTTTTTCTCCAGTTGTTGAACAGCACAGTACCCCACTTGGGGAAAAATCTGCATTATATTTCTCAAAGTTTAAAATATTCTCATTCATTGTATTTCCTATCGGATACCCTTGAGGTGCAGAAAAACCGGCTCCTATTAAAATAGAAATGTGTTTTCTACCAGTCAATGTTTTTTCTGGTATCTCATAATCCAAATCTATATTTTTCATATTGAATCCTCTCCTTATTAGTTTTATATTACACTTATTATGGACAAAACCATTATTTCACAAGATTCTGTTTCGCTTTCTCCATCATTGTGATGATATCGAAATGCAATTTCATAATCTCAGTATAATTTTCTTTATTCTGCGGTATATGAATATATTTAAGATTTTCTGTTATAGGATACATTAAATCTACATAATCATTTGTTTTTAAGAAAAAAGAGATTTCATCATACAACTGTTGGTATCTAGTTAGTAATATATTACCAGGTGTAGCTTGCAGATCATCACAAACGATGGAACTAACACGTGCAGCAAAGCCTAGTAAAGACCCTTTTTCTACTACAGATAAAATACCAAATGCGTTTGACATACCTGTTTTAGATAAATGTATTTCATTTGAAATGGTTGTCTTGTATAATTCTAAATCTTTGCGTTGTTTTTCAACTTGATCTATTTGTTGTTTTAAGTTACGTAGTTCAAAAAAACTAGCAATCTGAAAACCAACAACTATTGTAGCACAGACACCAATTAATGAAGCTATAATCCCTATGTATGAATCAGTCGTTATAGTTCCATTATTTTTTATTTGCCCCCAGAATGTCAAAACGACACAAGTTACACTACTTATTATACAAGTTGAGGTGAGTATAATATTATTTTTGCAAGCCATACTTATTATATCAAATGTGTCACATTAATTTTCTTATACTTATTCCCCATGCCCAGGGCAAAGGCCATTTGGTCTTTTATAATCAGCTCGCCTTTTTGAAGCCCTGCTATCGCTGTCCTGATTTCTTGAAGTTCCTGGCCACTCACACCAAACAAGTCTTTGATGACCTTATCGTCAATAGTCTGTTGTTTCATAATCAGAGGATACTGAGCATTGGCATAAAAGTCAAAACCTTTTGATTTGAAACTACTCATATTCTGAGTGGCAAGAATAATACTTAAACCTTTATTTCGTCCTACTGCAATTAGATTACGCAGTGGGCGATTGTCGAAGTCAAGCATATAGTGAGCTTCATCAATAATAGAGAAATGACGTATTTGTACTACCTCATCATTTACTGCTTGTTTATCCATAGCTCATAAATGTTATTAAGTTTAGACATCAGGAAATACACAATAGCTTTGGCTATAGGTCCATCTTTGGGATACCCATCCATCTTAATGATGTAGCTGTCATCAATCAAAGAAACTTTATCTTCTGATTCAAAGATATGTGCATTAACCAATTGCTTCAGAACAGAAGAAATACTATCATCATTATTTGCATCTTTCATTCGTGATTGATAGCATTTCAGCATTAATTCAAATGAAATAGGGGCGCCATTTGTCGATTTATAGGCTTCTACAATAGCTTCACTAAGACGATTGTTCATGTTGGCACTCGCACTTACTCGGTCTATAGAATATAAAGCAGAAGACATTTCTGTAGAATACAGATTAATTTCATTGATAGAGCGTTCTGTGAAATCCTTAAATGGAGTAAAAGGCAATGGCTGTGTCAATGGATCCAGAATACAAGAACGGTCCACATCGAAGAGTGCCAACCAATGGTTATTCTGTATATCGCTGAACTCTCCTTTGTAGTCAAACAGCAGGAAGTTCACGGGATATTGTGATTCTGTGGATAACATTCTGAATTGCTGAATCAAAACAGCCAGCAGATTGGTCTTTCCGGAACCTGTAGCTCCCGCAATAATAATCTGTGAGTTGGTAATGGAACGACTGTTTATATCCAAAGTCGCTTCCATTTCTTCATCACCATAGTTACCAATCAGAAGATTCAGAACTGGAATATCTTTTGCCATGGCTACTTTGTTGTTCATAGCGTATAAGAAGGAATCCAGATTGTTGTCAGCTATCAGATAGTCACGTCCACGGAGCATTTCTGCTGCGATAATTCGAGAAAGCGTAGCGTTTTGAGTCCAATCAATGTTCAAGTCCGAATACCTTAATTTTAACAATGCTGAATATAAGGTGCTTAAATCGTGCATTGTGAAAAAACTGGGAGTAATTCGTATGGATGACACAGACAATTGTATATTCTTGTAATCATCTATGGAACGCTTTGTAGGCAAACTTAGTCCCACGATGAAGCAGATACGCATTATCTTATTCTGATTCAAGTTTATACGTTTTTCACGATCAGCCGTTCTGGAAAGATTGATTTTTGATTCAATCAGTTCCTTGATTGGATTGATTGCATCAAACAATCCTTCCATCTGACGCGTATTTGAAAAATTTATGATGCTCATTTCTTTTACTGATTAAGAGTTAAACCAAAATAACCGTCTTCAACCGTAGTATTCTGTGCTTCTACATTGCGATGAAGTGTATAGGTTTTAGAGATAAACGGTTCCAGTTTGATATAGTCGCTGTCTGTCCTGATTTCAGAGGTCGTACAAAGCAAAATAGTTTGTTCTGCCAATTGTGGAAAATATTCTTCCATCAAGGCATCACGACTTTCATTATCGAGAACCCCCATTACTGTATCAATCATTACAGGCGGATTATAATCTCCCAGGTTTCGTAATACTTTCAATAAAACTTGGATGAAGATTTGTTTGGATGCAGCATTGAGCTGATTCAATGAAATCTCATTTCCGGCAGTATGATAGAGCTTTATATTGAATTGTTCAATGCTGTCAGACAACTCAACTTTGGCTACATGACTTTTGTATGAAATAAGTAACTTGTTAAGTTGCTGCTGCATTTCACTTTCAATCTGGGCTTTTTCTTCTTCAGCAAACTGTCTGCAATCTTTTCAAACAGAGGTTTGAGCTTGACCAAAGTGTCGAATTTAATATCAGGTTCTTGCTGGATTTGTACATCAAACTGATGAATCCGTTTCTCAAGACGTTGAATGTCTGCTTTCAGTGTCGCTTCCTGACCTTTCAGTTTCTCTATCTGGTTCTGAGAGGCTTCATAATTTTGAATTAGATATTCGTTACCACCGGCTTGCGTTTGTTCCAATGTCTGTTTTTGCGAACGTAAGTTATCCAACGTCGAAAGTTGAATTTCCAGTTCCTGGCGCTGGCGGTCAAGTGCAATGAACTGATTGGAGCCAGTTCTTTTTACCAAGTTAGTCAAAGCGGTTACTTCCGCTTCGTCAAGATAACCAAAAGGATCTTCTTTATTAGTACTATTTTGGATAGCTACAATATGAGATACAACCTGTTCTTCATCCACAGATTCACTGCACAGTGACAAATCTTTTAAGTAAGTTATAATTTTGTTTGTTACGTCTTTCAATGTCTCCAACGGATAAGCACCGGTATTCTCTTTCTGAAGCTGTTCTTTTATGTGCAGAATATTATTGATTTCTTGTGCCAGGTTCGAAGCTAATTTAGGCAAGAATAAATCAATTTCTATGTTGTCAACAAATGCTTTCAAATCCTCAGCATAAGTTGCTGCACGTTTTACAATATCGTCAATTTTGCCGGCAAGCTCTTGTATCTTTTTATTAAGGGCAGAAGCTTCTTGAGCACCGTCTTTTGCCCGTTTATATTCCACTTCTACCGACGCAAGATACTTATATTTTGCATCTTGTTCTGCTATACACGTATTTAAGTCTGCGGTCAGCTTGTCTTTTTGTGCGCATAGTTCATTATATTCCTGTGCTTCTTTTTCTGCTTCAAGACGTTGCTGTGCCCATTCCTGTTGTAGTTTTTCAGCGGCACGCTTTAACTGAAGGTATTTTTTGAAGCCCAACACATTCTCGAAATTATCACGAATGGTTTGGGCAAATACATTTTTCTTCAGCAATTCACTCGATTGCATTGCATCAAATAGGAAATACTGACTCAGTTCCTGAGGCAGATTAGCTTTGATGATTTTATTGATTTCCTGTTCTGCTTTTACCCGGTCCTTGGGAGTAGTCATCGTACCGTAAACATACATGTTCCCATTCATGTTCAGCGATACGCTTTCCAATGGTTTTCCTTGCGGATTTAACTGATAAACACGCTTTAATATGTACTTCTGTTGCTGGCCGAGAACTTTCCCTACAAATGTTACCTGTAAGGAAATCTCTGGTTTGACTGTGTTTAAGGCTCCCTGATTGAGCAATTCCATGAAATGCTCTTTGTTCTCAATTTTTAGACCATAAAGAGCTCCGCTTATGGCCTCGAATAAAGTAGTCTTACCGCCACCATTTGCACCGCCAATCAGAATAATCGGGCGATCATCATCGACTGTCAAATCCAGATCAAGTGACAAGTAAGTCTTATAATTGCTTATTTTAATTCTCTGTATCAGCATAATCGTATTTATTGACGTATTTTTTGGATTGCATTACGGATGATGTCTTCCGTTTCATTATCACTCATTTCTATCACATCAACCTTTTTGGCATGATAGGCCTTCAGAATATCTTCACTGAGCCATTCAAAGTCTATCCCTTCAACTTCGCAAATAGCTTCTATCATTGACAAGTCATCCTTACGAATACCGTAGTGAACAAATTTCGGATCTATACCTTTAGCCATAATCTTTATGCGTTTTTAGGATAAAAAGCATCCCAGTTTAACAAATCAGTTGTATTCTCAATGGGTAGTTTGGAATATAGCCAGTTACTTCCATCTTGAATGATAACTCCTCCATAAAGAGGTGTATCTTTAGTTGAATATTCTTGGATATATTGCAACAAGGCATTATGCTTCTCCGGAGCAGTTACATCACTTCCGGCACTTTTCGATACAGTATATTATGCCAGTTGATTGTCAATGGTTTACGTCTTAAAAGATAGACTGCTCAAAAAATTACTTGTTTTTTCGTCAAAAATCGCAGATTTAACACTTTTCTTCGTTGCCTGTCTCAAAACAGAGGGAAAATGGGGAAAATCGCTCTCTTTCGCCCCGAAACCTCCGCTTCGCAAAGATACGGCATATCGGGGATAATTTCGCTGATTCGGGCTGCAAAATGGAAGGCAGATTCACGGATTTGCAAGTTGGCTTTTGTGGCTTGGCAAGGGTGAATCTTTCAAGTTTGTAAGTTGATATTCCGGATTGTTTTGCAGCCAAAAGAGAAAGTCGGCAGATATGGTTTGTCTCGGCTTTGGCGAAGCCATCTCTTTTTCTCCCTCTGTTAGCTTTACTTTAATGCACGTATATATGAATACGGAGATAAAGTAAAGGTGGTGATTTATACTGTGATTCGCTGGAAAAAATGTCATGTAATGGGGATGATTCATTGGAAAAAGTGTAACGAATCCGATTTATTCGCTTGAAAAAGTGTAGAACCCTTGTATTGTGCTTGTTTTAGCCTTCATAATTTGCAACTCAAAATCTCTGTAAATTATACCTTATCTGATATAATATCGAATATTTGTACCAACTTTGTACCCGGAAAGGTATAAAGAAGATTCTGCGTCATCAAACTGAATAACATTCAAAGGTATAATTCTATGGATATATTAAGTCTCACCAAAGTAACATCGTTGCTCATCCTAACTTTAATAGAAAGAGACGATGGACAAAAGAAACAAATTTTGGAGACGCCAACAAATGGCTCGTGTGTTTAAGGCTCGCATGATTCTTTATGCCGCTTATGGTCATTGCATCATTCGTGAGGATGGAAGCTATTATGAGCATCCCCGTTGGTTTGAATTGGCAAAAGAGAAATGGGCACAAGTTTACAAAACAACAGGTACTCCGTGTAGCTGTTGGATGTGCAGGGGATTCGAATATGACCGCAAGGAGTATAAGAAAGAGACTCGGCGGATTATTCGGGAATCAATGGAGTGAGCTAAATGATAAGGAACTGAATCTGTGTATTAATTGCATAGGTTCAGTTTTTATTATGCGACATATAGGCAAAAGGTTACGTGGATTTTCTCAGAAAGCGATGTGTGATATGGAATTTATTTGCTAATTTTGCGCTGAGTTTGAAACGATATAAAAACTAACAATGCAAAGAAATAGAATGAACATATTATCGAAGGTCACAATTTGGGGTAACAAACGCCCTGAATCTGTATTGTGTGTTCATGTCTTTGGCATTGAACCTTGTATTATAAATACTTTCCAACGAAGAACATAGCATGGTGTAGTTTATTCTACCCCTGATTGAAAATATAAACTGAATAGTTGGAGAGTCCTTACCGAACTTTCCAACTATTTTGTTTTTATACCCATTTGTGACAGTTATCTTACGATGCTTTTCTGTCATTTCCGTCTGATGGGTGATTGACAAACAGATTATTAACGTGCAGTGATGCACATAAATTGAGAAGAAATGAATTATAAATTTGATGGCAGTAAAGTATTTTTTACATCTGATACCCACTTTTATCACGGAAATATCATTCGTTTCTGCAACAGACCTTTTGAGGATGTGGAAATGATGAATGAAACGATTATCTCCAATTGGAATAATACAGTTGGCTTGGATGATACTGTTTTTCACTTGGGTGATTTCTGTCTGGGCGGTTCAGCTGAATGGACTAAAATTCTTGATAGATTGAATGGCAAGATATATCTGATTCTCGGCAACCATGATTTAAAGAACTTGAGGCAGGGGTATGTCGATAGGTTTGAGCATGTGACCATGCAGATGCATATAGAAGTGGATAAACAGAAGATATATTTGAATCACTATCCGTTTCTGTGCTTTGATGGCGGCTATAAAGATGTATGGCAACTGTTCGGCCATGTGCATACGAGGAAGAATAACACTGGAATTGATGCAGCCCGGCTTCAGTATCTCTATCCTACACAATATGACGTAGGTGTTGATAACAACAACTTTATGCCGGTTTCATTTGCACAGGTGAAGACAATTATTGAAAAACAAGTTGAACAATCAAAAATGAAAGAGCAATGAAGATACAATACATGAGCGATTTACATCTGGAGTTCAGGGAGAACAGCAGATATTTAAAGCATAATGAATTGCCTGTTACCGGTGACGTGCTGGTTTTGGCTGGAGATATATTCTATCTTAGGGATAGGATAGCTCCTATGATGAAATTCTGGAAATGGGCTTCGGATAATTACAGGCAGGTTCTGATTGTTCCCGGCAATCACGAATACTATAATTATTCGGACGTGATGGAACGAGGGCTGCAATGGAAGTGGATGTTCCGTGAGAATGTAGGGTTCTATCAGAATCAGGTAATCCGTATCGATGATACCGATTTTGTCCTGAGTACGCTTTGGTCGCGGATTAATCCGAATGACGAGTATTTCGTGTGGAAAGGCATGAACGACTTTCGCCAGATCAAGTTTGACGGAAAATTGCTGCAGGTGGAGGAATTCAATCGGATGCACGAAACCTGTATTGATTTTATCCGGAAAAGTGTCGAAGAGAGCACGGCTAGCCATATTGTGGTGGTTACTCATCATTTGCCTACTTTTGAGGTGGCTGCCGCAGAGCACAAAAACTCCGTGCTGAACAGTGCATTTGCCAGCGAATATGGTGATTGGATTGCTAACAGCCGGATAGATGTTTGGATTTATGGACATTCGCATACCAATATAGACATAGAGATTGTTGCCACAAAAGTAATTTGTAACCAGATGGGATATGTTTTTGCGAATGAGCACATTGTGAATGGGTTTGATCCGAAAAAGCATGTTGAAATTTAATGAGCATTAAGCAATGGATGAAAGAATAATAGATAGAAAACTCTTTATTGATTTGGCAAATGAGGTTGGCTTGAACACTTCGCATATAGAAGCAATGGGTGAAATGCGTCATTGTGAAATCACAGTTAGCGGCAATATACTGGAACGTCTGGTTGAAATTCAGCGTCAGTTCGGGCAACTTGTCGTGATGGGGGATGATGAGTACCGTGGCTTCTATATTGAGGTACCGCGCCTCACTCCAGAGGAATGGGGTAATGTCGAGGAACTGATTGCTTCGGGAGAGTATCAAAGCAAAGAGGCGTTCCTTGCGGACTGGCTCGCATTCAATCCAACGGAAACGCAGTGGTTTCATATCGCTTCTTATAGATACGAAGAGTTCCGGTCGATTCGCATTACAGACCGAAAACATACGCATTTCGTCATAACGAATCGCTCCTCTTGTGCCGACGGAGAATCTGACGACGTATGGTATCGTGATAACCTTGCCCGACTTTTCGACTATTTGCAGAAAATAGTTGATGTTATTGTTGTAAATCCTAATGGATTCAACGACTATGTGGCGCACAATCTGCCGTGCCAGCAACGGATTGGGCGGATTGCACGAAAGGAACTCAACCGGATAGCACCGAAGTTCAAGATTGAGGTGGAAGATCGGGAGACAGCGATAAAGGCTTTAGAGGATTCAGTGAAGGAACATCACGCATCTCATCTGAAGACTATGACCATTCGGCAATATTGCACGTATTATCGCATCGCTAACGAGGCTTATGAGGCATACTACCGGAAACGAGGTGTTAGAAACCGTATCTACGAAGAACAGCCGAATATCCCGGAAGAGCTGCAAGACGTAGTCTACTACAAACGAGTGAAGTTCGTAGATGTAAATAAACTCTATGATATTGACAGCCCAGAGGATTTTATACGGTTTGCAACAGACCACTATGGCGAGTTGGGGCTTTCGCGCTTGAATATCATTGCATCGAAGGTGTCGCAGCAGGGTTGGATGATAGTTGTCTCTAATAGCTACTCGGCAAATGTTGAGTTGGCCATTGAGGTTGCTACTGCTCTATATAAGTTCGGAGTGCCACTGCTGATTAGTGATGCCGAGAAACTCTTGAGGATTTTGCGCGAAGAAGATTGTGTGCGGTTGATTCCTAATTCGTACCATAACTATATGGGTTATCAGGAAGAAGGTACTGTTTACGAACTGCCGTGGGAATATGAATGTTCAGACGATAGTGAATCGGATTTGACTTTGGAGCAATACAATGCGATTGCTTCTCTTGCGGAATGGCAGGATGAAGAATTGGTGAAGCCCATCGCTTGATACTTAAATTGAGGATGTCGGCTTTTATCTTGACTATAATCATAGATAAAGGTAGAAGTCGGCTTCTTTAAAACTTCCGACTTCATTATCAATAATATTGGGTGATATGAGTCGGCGTTTGCATGGAGCTTAAAGTCATTATTAAATGCCGCTTCTTTTAATCTTGTAATTTCTACCAGCAACATATCATTAAATAGATAAAAAGTAATACCTTTGCATATTATATAATGAGTTAATATGGCAAAGAATACAATGGGAACTAAGTTGCCCAGAAAATTAGAGCAAAAGATGTCGGTTGTGGGAGAACAGATTAAACTGGCTCGCTTGCGCAGGAATCTGAGTGTGGCTCAGGTGGCGGAACGTGCCACTTGCTCTCCATTGACTGTGTCCCGAATAGAGAAAGGCGCACCGACAGTAGCAATCGGAATCTACTTGCGTGTGCTGTATGCCTTACAGCTTGATGATGATATTCTGTGGCTGGCCAAAGAAGACAAATTGGGAAAAGCCTTGCAGGATTTGAGTTTGAAGACGAGGGAACGTGCTTCAAAAAAGGAGTAAACGATGAAGACACTATATGTATATGCCGATTTTGATTGGCTCAAGGAAACAGAATTTGTTGGCGAGTTAGGTTATGAATCTCTTCGTGGCTCGGATAGCTATTGCTTTACCTTCAGCGATGAATGGCTGAAGAAACACGGAGATTTATTCCTGAGTGATGACCTCAATAATTATCCGGGACAGCAATATACGCAGCCGGAGAAAGATATATTCGGATGTTTCTCGGATGCCCTGCCGGATCGTTGGGGGCGAACACTGCTGTTGCGGCGTGAGCAGATTGCAGCGATGGAAGAGAGGCGACCGGTGCGGAGACTGTCTTCTTTCGACTTTTTGACTGGTATCGATGACTTTTCCCGAATGGGTGCTTTCCGTTTCAAGGAGTCAAAAGACGGAGGATTTATAAATGTAAGTGAGTCGTTGAAAATCCCGCCTCTGACGGATATAAGGGAGTTGATTGCTGCCAGTGCGGAAATTGAGAAAAGCGAAGAGGGGAATGTTCTTCCTGACAGGAAATGGGTTGCCCAACTCGTACAGCCGGGTTCTTCACTGGGTGGTGCAAGACCTAAAGCCAGTGTGATAGATACGGATAAAACTCTTTATGTAGCCAAGTTCCCATCTCGCAAAGATGATTATGATACCGGACTTTGGGAGCATTTCAGCCATCTTCTTGCTGTAAAAGCCGGTATAAATGCCGCAAAGACCAAAATGCTGGCAACAGGAGAGAAATATCACACGTTACTTTCGCAACGCTTCGACAGAACCCAAGATGGGAAGCGGATTCATTTTGCTTCTGCCATGACTTTATTGGGACTTAATGACGGCAATAATGCAACTACAGGGCACGGTTATCTGGATATAGTTGATTTTATAATCCAGAACTGTACGAATGTGGAAGAGAATCTGCAGGAACTCTATCGCCGTGTAGCTTTCAATATCTGCATCGGTAATAGCGATGACCATTTCCGCAATCACGGTTTTCTTTTGACTGCAAAAGGTTGGACGCTTTCTCCTGCATACGATATGAATCCTACTTTGAATGAGTATCAGAGTCTGCTAGTCTCATCAACCTCCAATAAAGCAGACTTAAACATTTTGCTTGATGCGAGCGAAGATTATATGCTTAATCGAAAGACTACAGAAAATATTATTGCAGAGGTGATTGAAGCTGTAAAAGGATGGCGAGAGCTGGCAACACGATTAAGTATTTCCAAGAGAGAGGTGGATATGTTTGCAGGAGTGTTGGATACAAGGTGGAAAGATTGCGTTTGATTTACAAATTAGAATATTATTGGTAAATCATTGTGCCAATTCCTCTTACAGGACAGTAATAATAATACTCATTTAAATCCTGAAGAAATAACGGAAAATAATATTGATGAGGAGATTAAGAATGTTGGTAGGCGATGGGGCATGAATATAGAAAAGAAGTATAAAACTGGTCGTTCGACCAGAAAGCGGCCAGTCAGGGCATGACAAGGGCATAACAGGGGCGCAACAGGGGCATAACAAGATACTTTCTCTTAATAGCAGAAAACCCACAAATCAGCATTTCTGCATTGGCGAAACAATGCGAAGTCTCGGAGAGAGTATGAGGATAACACTAGAATGTTTGAAAGCGGAGAATGTTATCAAACGAGTTGGGCCAAGTTTTGAGGACATTGGGAAATATTTTTATCAACTTCTAGGGAATAAAAATAATACGAATTATGGTAACACGATTAGGAGTTTCCAAGAGAGAGATGGATTTGTTTACCGGAGTGTTGGATAGGCAATATAAGGTGGAATAACTATTATAGCGTGCCACATTACCAAGCAAAAATACGCCAAATTGCCAAACGGCACGAGATAAATGGCTGATTTATTATAGTTGAGCAATGTGGTATGATTGAGCTTTGTATTATGCTGCGCGAACATAATGTTTGTGCAGCATAATTTTTTTCGAAAGGTGAAATTTATTGATAGAATAGATGTAAACGGAAGTTTTTACTTGATATAGGTTTGCGTCCGATCATATCGTATTGCTGTGGGAATAATGAACAGAGTGGGAAAAATGCTAATTTAATTCCTTTTTTTGTTAAATAGTTCCTAATGTGCATTTTATATTAAAGGATTTGATTAACTTTGTATGTTAAATAGCCTATTATGGATAAGGATATAAATAGACTCAAGGTTGTTCTTGCGGAAAAGAAAAGAACAAATAAATGGCTGGCAGAACAATTGGGGTGTGCCCCAACTACTGTGTCAAAGTGGTGTACTAATGCTTGTCAGCCTACAATGGAAACATATATTAAGATAGCAAAACTCCTTGATGTTGAACTATCACAATTAGTAATTATAGAAAAATAAGATGTTCAAAGTTTCATGGGATAGAGAAACAGGAGGTGTAAAGCTTAGCTCTCTGGTTGGGAAAGATACCATAAATATCTCTCCTCGTCCGGTGTTCTATGAGGAGCTGAATCTTCTTGGACTTGACACTTTGGGGTGGGAATATCCAGAATGTGAAGAGCCTTTGCTTTGGGCGTGTAATAAGGAATATTACTACCGAGGTGACTTGGTCTTTGAAGCAAAGAATGCCAATATTTATGATATGGCAACAATTGTTTTCCGACCAGGTATGGAGAAGCTTAAACTTAAACCTGTTGATATGATGAAAATGCTTGAACGCACAAAAGAGCAGATGTTCCTTTGTGAAAGTGAAGCTATTGAATTCATACGCGATATATATGATACCTATAGTGGTGCAAACCGGTTAACGGAAAAGTATGCTTCTAACAGGCTGGATTTTGAATCTATTGCAGAAAATCAAGAGAAGAAGACCAAGCAAAAAATGGCCATTGTAAAGGAGGATTGCGATAGCTTTGATATTATGCCTCTAAGTGAAGCAGAAAAACAAGGGAAGAAAGTCTTAAAGACTACGAAGATAGATTATTTTCTTGCATCATTTTCTGGGGGTAAGGATAGCCAAGTTGTGCTGGACCTCTGTACACGCGCACTTCCACCTGATTCATTCCAAGTAATATATTCTGATACTGGTTATGAACTTCCAAGTTCTTTGGAACTATATAATGAAGTTCAGGAATACTATCATAAGTTATTCCCTACACTTAAATTCAGTCTTGCTAAGAATCACGAATCTGTGCTTAATTATTGGGATAAGATAGGTTCGCCTAGCGATAAGCATAGGTGGTGTTGTTCTGTTATGAAAACAGCACCTTTGTATAGAATGCTTAAATTGCCTAACTCTAATAAACAAGCAAAAGTGCTCGCTTTTGAAGGAGTAAGATCAGAAGAAAGTGTTAAACGTGCTAGCTATGAGCGTATTGGCAAAGGTGTTAAGCATTCATTTGTTACTAATGCTAGACCTATATTAAAGTGGAATACTACAGAGATATTTCTATATTTATTTAGATACAACCTTACGATTAATGATGCATATCGAATGGGGAAACCACGAGTTGGTTGTCTATTCTGTCCTTTCTCGTCTCCATGGGATGATATGGTTGTAAACAACCGTTTTAAGTCAAATTTAGAGCCATTTTTATCCAAAATAGTATCATTGGCTAAAGAACGTAGAATCCCTAATTTAGATGAATACGTGAAAGAACGCAAATGGCGACTTAGGGCAAGTGGAAATTTTGTTTCCCAAAAATCTTCTGTAGAATTCATTAGAAATTCTCCACATCTGGTTGCATCTATAAGTAATGCCAAGATTGATATAGAAAAATGGCTTATCACAATATGTGATTATACATTTACAAAAAATGGTAATACCGCGCATGGAGAGTTTAACTATAAAAAGAAAATATTTGCGTTTGAAATAAATTATAATGATGATTGCAACTATACATTTACGTTGTATAATGCATCAGACATAATGTTGGTGAAAGCATTAAAACGTGTCTTGTACAAAACAACTTATTGTATAAGTTGCGAGGTATGTGAAATAGAGTGTCCGACTGGGGCTCTTTCTGTATATCCTGAAATTAGAATTGACAAAACAAAATGTACACACTGCCATCGCTGCCTGGATTTCCATGAGCATGGCTGTATAGTGGCAGATTCATTAGTAAAAAGCATGGAAAATAAAACTAAAGCAGGTAATATATCCAAATATGGTACTTTTGGAATTCGAGAAGAATGGGTGTCAGAGTTCTTTGCTGATCCTCAAGTGTCATTTTGGGTTTTAGGTAATAATTCGTTGGGAAACAAACAAGTTCCTAGTTTTAAATCTTGGTTGAAGGATGCTGAAATTATTGACTCAAAAAACGTATTAACAGAGTTCGGACAGTTCTGTGTTGATAATATGGTTAACGACCCTGAGCTAATCTGGGCTTTAATTTGGATTAATATTGTGTATAATTCGGAACTTGTAGGATGGTTTGCCAATAATATAGAGGTGAATCAAGCATTTGATCGTGCGCGTTTGTCAGAATTAGCATATGATTATTTCTCATCAGCATTCTCAAAGAATACTATTGATTATGCATTTCAAGCACTTATGCAGGTGTTCAATTATTCCCCTTGCGGTGAAATATTATGTCAGGGGACTCAATATGATAAGAATCATTTAATCAGATATGAATATAAAGATATATCAGAAATAGCTTTGGCTTATTCTCTATATAAATTTGCGGAAGCGAATGGTTCTAAATCTTTGAGAGTAAAAGATTTCTATGAAGATGACTGCAAAAATGGAATTGTAAAGGAATTTTGCCTATCCAAAGAAACATTTGAAAAAGGGTTGAGAACATTGAATTCTGCCAAAGATAGAGTTTTGATAGCAAATCTTAATATGGGATTGAATCATATAACATTACAAGGTGATTTAACTCCGATGGACGTATTAAAAAAACTGTTTTAAGTGAAATGAATCAAATTCTTATCTCATTCTATAAAGATGCATTTAAGTCTTTACATTGTTCTGTGTGTAATGGTAAGGTTAATATAGCCAAGCCTTTACTGTTGCTAGCTATGCTAGATTTAATGGATTATAGTACGCAGGACAATCGTATTGATATAAGTAACATAATTAAAAAATATACGGAATTACAAAAACAATATGAGAGTACGACTCCATATCAGTATCCTATATATTTTCTAGAGAATGAGGAGTCCTTCCATTTAAAATGGAGGAACACAAGAATTAAGACGCACACTCCATCCGCCAAGCTTATAAGAGAAAATGTTGAATATGCATATTTTGATAATGCGCTTTGGGATTTATTGCAGGATAAACAGATGCGAGAGTGTTTTAAAACAGTAATAACAAGTAACTTCTTGAAATAATTATGGCTAAAAGATATTCTGATGCAATACGCATTCGTGAGACTAAGTCCGCATATAACATTCAAACAGAAGAAAATAATGAATGGAAGAATTTCATTCCTAATGAGCAGTTTAATGAAATCTTGCAAAAAGTATTAAACTCTGTAAGCAATAAAGTAGTTGATGAGCATCGCTCTTTTTGGCTTGAAGGAACTTATGGTACAGGAAAAAGTCATGCAATTGCAGTTATTAAGCATCTTCTTTGTGATCCGATAGATCAAATAGAAGATTATATCAGAGAAGAATATGGTGCAGAAAAATTCTCTATTATCCGAGAATCTTTATATGCTTTTAGAAGTAGCACAAGACTATTCCCTGTAACGATGTATGGTCCATGTTCAATTTCAAATAGGGATGATTTATCATTACAGATACAGTTACATGTAACTCAAGCCTTAAATGAGGCTGGTATAGATATTACAGTGCAAACCGACTTTGACAATTACATTGATAATATTGAGAAAAATCCGATAATTTGGGATACAATTATTAGTAATGATGCCGAACTACAGTCTTATGCACCAGATCGTAAAAAGCTTGTCAAGGAGTTAAAAGATAAAGATGCATCATCGGCAGTTCTCTATTTAGCAAAGAATGCTCTTAGAAATTCAGGTCTTCATGTAAGACTGGAACAAGAAAATCTGTGCAAATGGTTTTTTGAAGTTCAAGATGAACTTGTTAAAAATACAGAATATAAGGGAATATTCCTGATATGGGATGAGTTTACAGACGTAATGGATTTAGATATTGGGGCTTCATTATTGGTTAGCCTTCAGGAATTAACTGAAGCGACAATGCGCTCCAACAATAATTCCTATATCTGTCATATTGCTCATCCTTCTGCTTTAGATAAACTAAAGGCTGATGAGCGTACCAAGACTACAGGACGATATCATTATATGCATTATAATATGGAGCCTGTATCAGCATTTAAGATTATGTCTCGCAAGTTTATGCATGAGCAGGATAGTGCTAACCCTGCTTATGCAATGTACCATGAGATGACGGATAAATTTTTTGCTCAGATGCGCGAGGTTTATGAAAAATATGCCGAGACATCCAATAATCCAATAGAGACACTCGAAGATCTCAAATCTTTGTTTCCGGTACATCCTGCTACTGCAAATATGGCAACATATTATGCACGTGAAGTAGGCTCTTCGTCAAGAAGTGTGTTTGAATTTCTCGGAAGTAATCCTGCAATTCGCGCATTTTTAGATAATGAAGCATATTTTGCAGAAGGGCAAATGATAACATCAGATTACTTGTGGGATTTTGTTCTGGATGAATTCAATAATAAGACAGTAAAATATGGTGTTGTAACAGAACGTTTTAATTCATATAAATTACATGTTGCAAAGAAGGGTGAAAGCTATCTAGCTGTATTTAAGTCAATTTTGCTATTGAATGCCTTTAATAATTTAGCTGCTAATGAAACAGTAACACCAAGTGAAGAGAATATTCGCAATATGTATGTTGGCACCCCTATTGATGAAGAAATCAATGATATCCTTAATTGGATAAATACAGAAGGAGTTGTTCAACGTTCGCCACAAGGTATCTATGAAATCCGCTTTTCGGCTCTTGATACAAAAGAAATAGAGGAGATAAAGAAACAATTGATAGATAAGGATTTTAAGTACACCTCTCAAATTTTGAATTATGGTGATACTGCAAGAAAGGAAATTGAAAAGAAGCTTAAGCTGATAAATCGTCCAATATCTTTTGATTTCTATTCAGAGGACAGCAACGAATATACTTTATTGCGTAACATTGAGTTAAAATATAAAGATGCTGAATCTTATGGAATTTATTTAGCACTTTTGTTTGCTCGCAATAATTCAGAGCTTGCCATTATTAAGGATATTGTTGCGAAGGCAATGAATGATGAACGTTTTCACAATGTTGCATTCGTTGTGTTTGATACGACTTTAGCTCCTCTCGAATTTGATAGATTTATTGAATATCAAGCAAATGCGATTTGTTCAGGTAAACATGGCTATGCTGAACAAACTAAATCGCATACAGATAATGCTAAAGCAATAATTAGTGATTGGATAAAAGAGCTATCTTCTGGCACATCTACAATATACCTCAAGGGACAATACACTACGATCTCATCGCGCACATTGCCTAATGTCATCAATAGTAGTATTGCTCCGACTATTTTCTCATCAGGTCCAGAATCATTAGAAATACTTCGTTTGAAAGCACCATCAACTTGTTGGGTCAAGCAGTTCTCTAATAAGACGGCAGATACAGTGCTATCTTTTAATACAAAAGATGAAATTATGTCACGTTGTATAGGCCCTGCTAAACATGTACAACTACTTTTACAAGATAGCGTTGATGATAATCTTCAGTTTAAATCAGATGTTGATGTTAAACATCCACTATATGTCATATCAAAGTTCGTAAAATCAAAAATAGATCATACGGACAAACAGAATATTTTCAATTTTGCTGATAAATTTAGAGAGCTAACTATGCCTCCTTATGGCTTGTTTAAATCTCATGCTGGTTATGGTATCTTAGCCTATGCTTTACGCCCTTATATTGATAAGGTTTTTGATACAACAGGAAAACCGATTAACGCTCAACGAATGCAGGAGCTTATAGATGATACATTTAAAATTTGGGATGGGGCATCTAACAATATTCATAAAGTAGATGTAAAATTTGAAACAAAGGAAGAAGGTTCAATTGCTAAAGGACTGATTTCAATGTTTCAACTTGGCAAACTTAAAGATTATAAGGATGTTACCAGTTTGACTGATGCTAGATGGGCTCTTCGCAATGGATTCTGCCCTCAGGTGGGTTATCCACTATGGTCAATAAAATATTGCGATAAACTTCAGGTACTTAATTGCAAGGAAAAGATAGTTAAACTCACAGATAACATTATTACCATCTATACAGAAGTTGGTTCGAAAAATCCAGCTCTTATGGTAGAGACTGACAATTTAATAACTGAAGTAAAGTTTGAGTATATGCCTCTTCTAAGTTATGAAGAAGAGAATCATTTTGAAAATGGCTTCCGCAATTATCTGTTAGCTGACCGTATTGTGAATCTAAAGGACAATGAGTTAGATGTAGCATTAGCATATATCCGCCAGCATATGGAGTCGGGAGTAGGTTTGTGGACAGAAGTGGCTGTAATTGAACAGTTGAAGAATTGGAAATTAAGCCTTATCCCTTCCGAGCCAACGCCATATAATGTGCCTGATATTACTGACCCTGTTGTTAGAGTTGTGGAACCTATGGTTGCTGATGTTGATAAGCAGACAAAAGCTAAAGCTAAAATCCAATCAATAACAACAATAGACGAAGCAAAGCGTATTTTGGATGCCTTATGTGATTTGGGATATGATAAAATTCTTGATACTATTTTAAAATAAAGCAATGTTAAAGACCTTCACTAACTTTGAGGAACTGTTGTGGACAGTACATGCAGATCGCAACATTGAAGGCGATGGTGCAAGCATCGCAAATAGATTTCCTGTAAGGTTTGTATTATTTGATAACTTCCGTGACTGCTGCAGGTTTGTGGAAGATATCTCACATATCTCCAATATCAATATACAACGTATTGAAGATTGGATGGACAATGAGTACCCAGATGTCTTTATATCACATGATAAATTAGCCAGGAAAATATTACATCTTATAAGGACAACTCCTTCTGAATATAGGATTATTATGCCATTTTCCGAAATTGCAAGATTCTATGACAATATGGAGAAAATGGAGTTTGATGCATTGATATCCACAGTAAAAGGTTTTGATACTAAAATAGAGGGATTTAAAAGTAAACAGAGAATATATATCCCAATTGTAGGGCAAGAAGGTAAGATGCAGCATTTTCGCAACGATTCACAATCTTTTATATGGTACTACCACAATAGTGATCGTCAATTAGATTATCGTTTGATATTAACCAATGGTACAACATATAATGTGAAGGGGTTAGAATCAAAATACAATATTGCAAGAACTCTAACAGAATGGTTAGGGTACTGGAAATATCCTGAATTAAAACAGAATATTATTAGTACATCAAAGTCTATCTATTCACATAGAGGATATGCCAAGCCAGATAATGCATTCCAGTTTTGTGTATGCGAGAATGCATATCAATTCTTGGCAAAAGGATTAAAACTTGACGTTGATTGTATTTCATACGATGAAAATGATGACTTTTATTGGAATACACTAGCTTCTAAGATTCATATTGAGAATTTCAGATTTGATAAATTCTTTAATGCACAGTTTGGTATTTTCAATTTGGCTGATTATAAAATCTTTTTTGAGGCGTGGTTCAAAAATAAAGAGCCGTTTATGCGTTGGCTCTTGGCGAAGTATTATGTGTATAAATTCTGTGATAAAGGCTATATATGTCGTGTATTACAGAGCCTTGATTGTTATAGTGATCTTGCATTTGCAAAAGCTTTAGCTATAACTATTTTCGGATTAGATAATCCAGAAGACTATGTTCATGAAAGGCAAGAAGGACTTATACAATGTGCGAAGAACGGAATAGAACTATCATCTGATATCCAAGAATATCTTATTAAAAAAATATCAGAGATTGAGATAAAATCCGGTATTCGTTCTGCAATATCTTTTCTATCGTCTTTGTCTTATGCTGAAAAGGTATTGATAATTGAATGGTATAAAGATGGAAAGTTGTCTAAGGAAGAACTTCTAAACATATATCCAGATTTGTATTATTATTTAGATAAAACTATTGCCTCTGCTGAAGATACATGGGTTCTTGATTATATGGATAAATATAAAGAGGCGAAAGTATTTAATGTTTATACTGATGATGTAAAGAATTACATACTGGATAAAAACAAGAACAGTATTGAGCACTTTAAGTGGACAAATAAATTCTCTACTACAAGAACGCTCCTTAGTACTCGCACTGACATACAATGCTATCTTTGGATAGATGGGCTTGGTGCAGATTGGATTCCTTTTATCTCTCAAATCGTAAAAGAACATGAATCTGAAGGTTATTACCTGAACGAAGTATTTGTTGCTACGGCGAAGATTCCTACAAGAACGGATATTAATAAAGTAGACATTCATGCTTTATCAGGTGGTCTGCTTGAGAAAAGTGGAGATCTTGATGAGGTTTCCCATACTTGCAGAGCTTATCCAAAGTATGTTATTGATGACCTTGAAACTGTCAGGAAAACCACACATAAGTTTTTAGTTGAACATCCCGGAATGAAGATAGCTATTGTGTCAGACCATGGTATATCATATTTGTCACAGCTGTTGCATGGCTATAATTTGAAAGGATATAAATCCGACCATTATGGGCGTATTGCTGAAGTTCCTTTACAAAGCAAGGTATCTGTTGTTTCGGATGAGAGGTACGATGTGATAAAGATGCCAGATAACAAGACAGTGTATCTGTGTGCACTTAGGCATGAATCACTGATTGCAAAAGTCCCAGAAGGAATGGGGTGTCACGGTGGTTGTACACCAGAAGAGCAATTGGTTCCTATTATGATAATCTCCCCTGATAGAAATGTTGTTAAATGGCGAGCTACATTAAAAACTTTTGAAGTAGAAGAAGCAAATCCGTATGTTACATATGAAATTGTAGGATTGGACATATCACAGACTCCTTTTATAGAATATAACAACAAGAACTACGCAATGAGTTCAACAGGATGCCTCTATACAAGTGAGAGACTAGCGCTTGTCAAAGATGTTAACAAAATCAAACTCAGAATTGGGACTTGGGAAAAAGAAGATACATTCTCAATTAAGATGGCTGTTGTTGAAGATGATTTATTTGATTTGTAGAATATGAATGCTAATATAATTAATAAGGTTAAAACATATTTAGGAGCTCAATCTTTATATAAAGATAGTGCGACTACTGGCAATTTGTTTGTTGGACGCAACCTTCCTTCTTTTGTGAAGGATTATTTGCTTAAGAAATTTGCACATGGAGAAGAAATAGATAAACAAGGACTTACGTCTTTCTTAGATAAGATTATGCCTACTGGAGATATACGTAGCAGATTGATTTCTGGACAAGATATCACATTGCTTACAAGATTCTCAGTTAGCATAGATTTGGTTCATAATGTACGCCGTTTTGGAATTCCAGATCTGGGTATAAAGGAAAGAGAAGGACAGATACCAGAATATGTTGCATCGAAACATCCTGAATTAGTTGATGGTGAAATGTGGGGCATCATCAAGATGTGTCTTTTGCCAGATGATGACGGAAAGAAGAGTCATGTCGAGATGGTAGACTTCAAACCATTCAAGCCATATACATCTGTTGATGTGAGCTTTATTCAAAACGTAAGAAAGAATTTTACAACTACGGAGTGGCTCGACTTAATTATTTCATCAATGGAGTATGAACCGGACTCTTTTGAAACAATACATCAAAAATTAGAATTTGTCACTCGTCTTCTATTGTTTGTGGAACCACGTCTTAATGTTGTCGAATTAGCTCCTAAAGGTACTGGTAAATCATATGTATTTAATAATATCAGTAAATATGGCTGGCTTGTAAGTGGTGGAAAGGTAACACGTGCAAAGTTGTTTTATGATAGAGCGAAGGACCAGTCTGGTATTCTTAAGAATCACGACTTTTGTGCATTTGACGAGATACAGACAATTGTGTTTCAGGAACCAGCAGAACTACAAGGTGCATTAAAATCATATCTTGAGCAAGGTAAAGCGACAATAGGAGATAAAGAATTTACATCAGAATGCGGATTGATGCTGATGGGTAATATACCTCTTACTGAGGATCGAAAACCTGTTAATAAACGTTATTTTGATGCTTTGCCTGATAATTTTCGAGAGTCTGCGTTGTTAGACCGTTTTCATTGCTTTATTGAAGGTTGGTATCTTCCTCGAATTAATAAAAGCATGATATATAAAGGTTGGACAATGAATATGGAATACTTCTCAGAGATAATGCACAATCTTCGAGTACAGAACTCATATGCAGAATTATTTGATAAGATTGTGGATTATGATAGAACGGCAGGCATGCGTGAATTTACAGCAGTTAAACGTATAGCTACCGCATACATAAAACTCCTTTTCCCCCATTGGACATCCATAGAGAATGTTAATTTGGATGAATTTGATACATATTGCCTACAGCCGGCAATCCATCGGCGAGGGATTATTCAGAAGCAGTGTCATTATATCGATCCTGAATATAAGTCAGAGATGCCGGCAATATGGGTAAAGAGGTGTTAATTTTAAATTGATATAATATGGAAAATAATCCAAATAACATCCCAGAATTGCAATCTCCATTTGATCAGTTAAGAGAGGTGGATGGCGATAATAAAGAGTGGTGGAACTCGCGAAAGCTGGCACGTGTGATGGGGTATGGAAAATATTGGAATTTTGAGCGTGTTCTTGCCAAGGCTCAGGCGTGGGTATCTCAGAAGGGATATTCATTGGCAGAGCATTTTGTCGAAATAGAGGAAATGGCAGAACTAGGAAGTGGAGCGATACGTAAAGTCATCTCCTTGAACCTATCTCGTGTGGGGTGTATGGCTGTTGCTATGAATGCTGACGCAAAAAAAGCGATGGTAAAAGTGGCGAGAGACTACTTTTCGCAAACCATGACACCCGAGGTTATGGAAAAGAGCATGGAGTCAACCATCATTCTTTATCGTGGTGCCAAAGGAAAAGCTCAAGTGCAAGTCATTTTCGATACAGATACATTTTGGCTCTCTCAGCAGAGAATGGCAGAACTGTTTGGTGTAACAGTCCCTACCATCAATTACCATCTTGACCAAATTGATAAAAGTGGGGAAATCCATTTGTCCGATGCGATTAGAAAAATTCGAATACCTTCGGACAAATGGTCTGGAGATGTCTTGATGTATAATCTTGATGTGGTGATTGCTGTTGGCTATAGGGTGAATAGTTATGAGGCAACTCAATTTCGTATTTGGGCAACTGATGTATTGAAAGAATACCTGAAGAAAGGTTTTGTTTTGGATGATGAACGTCTGAAAGGTAAAAACGTTTTTGGGGCAGACTATTTTGATGATTTGCTGGAGCGTATTCGTGAGATACGTACTTCTGAGCGCAGGTATTATCAAAAGGTAACCGATATTTATAGTGAGTGTAGTGTTGATTATGACAAAAATTCAGAAGTTACACTTGCTTTTTTCAAGACTGTTCAGAATATCATGCATTATGCTGTTTCAGGTCAGACTGCCGCTGAAATCGTATATCATCGTTCTGATGCAGAGCGTCCACACATGGGACTGACTACTTGGAAAAATGCGCCCAATGGTAGGATTATAAAGAGTGATGTGACTGTTGCTAAGAATTATCTTTCTGAAAAGGAAGTGGAAAAACTAAATTTACTTACCACTCAGTATCTGGATTATGCAGAACTTCAAGCCAAAAATCATGTGCTTATGACAATGTCAGATTGGGGGCGAGCGTTAAATCGTTTTCTCGAATTCAATCAACTTGAAATTTTAATGGATAAGGGAACAATATCTCATCAGCAAGCAGAAGAGAAAGCTGTATCCGAATATAACAAATTTCGAATTATTCAAGATCGTGAAATCATGTCAGACTTTGATCAGCAGCTGAAGCTATTGTTGAATGGGGAATGAGATATTATACGACTCTAAACATCGAAAATTTTACGACATTGTAAACTAAAAAAATAAGTGAGAGAATAGTTCTGCACTATGCTCTCACTTTTACATCTTCTTTAAACTAATTGAGGCTCAATTTTTACGCATCTAATATCTCTATGACTATTTTAGCATTTTGGGCAGAAGAATCGTTATCGCGATTCCTATAATTGCCACAGCTGCACATCCAATAGCAGCCTTCCAAATCAACGCCGAGTGCAAAATCTCTGCATTTGCTATCATGATGCTGGCGAAAAAAGAGAATAGTACGACCAGTATGATAATCAAGATATAAAATATCGTGTGCGGTATGAAAATATGCCCATCAGCCTTGCGGATATTTCGCTCAGTTTCACTACATTTGTCTTGAATTTGATGAAGAAACTTATCAAGGACAGATTGCCCGAATTTTTCGGCTTCCTCCTTTGTTTGCTGTGCAATAGCCACTTTGTACTCCCGTAGAAATTCGAGCAGATTTACCAGATTTGTAATCATGTAATGCACGTTGTCATTCAGGCTGGCAAGTTCCTTGACGTTCACTTTGAGTAGCCGTTTCTCTTCCTCTAGATATTCATTCTTGGGAGTAGATTTTATGGACTCCGCTTCATTCATTTCTGCGGAAAAATCGAATTTCTTTTTCATAGGCTTATCGTTTTAATCCTGTTTTCGTTTTCTTTCCCAACGAACGACTGGCAGCACGAGCGCATCTGCGAGCCCATTGCAAATCGTCTTCGTCCTTGTCTCTCCACGGAAGGTCGCTTTGCGAACCTCCACCACCTCCACCGGTTGCTACATTCGGCGTTTCAAGCAGTCCGACAAAAATGGCCACAGCCATATTGGTAAGCTCTTGACTATTGTCAACAAATCTGTAATCAAATTCGTCATTGAAGCAGTCGAGTACTTTTTCCGGAATATAGAATCGGTGTTCCTTGCCTTCATGGGTAAGGGTATAGGGAATCATATCCTGACGGTCTGCGCGATATAGGGTGTAGTCAATAGGAGCAGCCTTATGTTCCGCTACCTGTTGGATGGCTTGCGGAGTATTACTCCTAATGGCAATAACAGGCTGATGATGCAACTTCTTCCATGTCGCAGGAAGTTTCGAGATCATCAGATTTCTGCCGACTCCCAATTCGGAAGCCTTGTATTTGGTATGTCCATGCACGAGTGCATAACCACGGATAATTCCTTGCTTGTCCTCCCTTTCATGCACGACGTAGCCTTTCAGGGCAAGAGCACTTTTGTATTCATTCCATGACCACGATGGCATTGTTTTCAACACCTCCATACAGTCTCGGTTTACTTGTGGAATGTTGCGATTTCGGATTTGCGCCGCAGTCGTCCAGCCACGTTTCTTTGCCACTCGCTCCGCTGCACGTTGCGCACGAAGATGAATGTTGTGGTCATTGTTGATATTGCCATTTTCATCTAAACGGCAAACCGCAGCATGGAGGTGAGGGACTTCGCCTTTGGATTCCGTATGCAGCCAGACCGAGTATTTGCTGTTAGCCAAATTCGTCTGGCACGAACGGACTTTTCCGTCCTTGCCGGTAATCACTTGTTTGTCGAACTCCTCGGCGAACTCTTGCCAGAGCTTTTGCCAGTCCTCAATGTCATAGAACTGGGTATGTTCTGGCGATGGACTCAGCTCGATTCTGATAACGGAGTTCTTTATCGGCCGGTGTTGAGATAAGGTCAACTGCATGGAGTTCCATATCCCCATAGCGTCCGGTTCGGAGGGTAACAGATTGTCCAATACCCGATAGATTTTCTCCAGGTGTTTTTTGTGCTGTGATTCACCGGTAATGTAACGGAGGTCGTTTATACCGTGCGATATGGCTTTGGCTTTTGCTATCATTCTTCTTCGGTTTTGGGGTCAGACGGAATCTTGTTCTTCTCTTTTACTGCATTCAGAAACTGGCAGACGCTTTCAGCCACATTGCCAAGTTCTTTGAGCCAACCGACCATGAACGGAATTTGGTTGAACATTGCTACACGTTGTTTTGTGGACATTCCGTGCAGTGCGGAAGTGTATTTTACGAGGTCTGACCGACAATCGTCCAGATTCTGCAACAGTGCCGCCTCTTCTTTCGTAAGCCTTGCCTTCGGCTTGAAGTTATATGCACACGACAATAGGTAATCGCTTACGGTCATACCGCATTTTGTTGCCAGTGATTTTATATACTCCTTCTGAGTAGGAGTGACTTTCGCCCCGATGAAGACGTTTCTTGTTTCTTTCGAGGAGTCTGATGTTTTTTCAATATCTTCTTTCATTTGAATAGTTATTATAATGGTTGAATAGGTGCGAGCTTGCGAGTACCGCACCGGCAAAGGAACTGAGCAGGCGAGAGCGCCAATGTACAACCGTAACGCAGTGAGGTTATACCTTGGCATATCTCGCAACAGTTACCTGTTGATGCTTACCGACACGCCATATCGGATGCGTATAGTGAACTGGCACTCAGATAGGAAACATAGGATGGTATGAGTCTCTAAAAGAGGGGGAGAACATGAATATCACACACGATGTCTTCCTGTCGACTTTGCTTTATTCTTATATATACGCCCTCGGCAATAAAGTAAAGTTAGATGAGAGGGTGTCAATTCTTACACATCGCTAATCTAATAGTGGTATTCTGGATTGAAGGCATACTCTTTCCCTTCTTTTATGACCATCCTCTTGTTGCTGAGAAAAGTGGCAACCTTGACCGCCTTGTTGTGGCCGAGCTTTACATTTTGCAATCCATAACCCTCTTTCAAGCGTTCCAGATATTCATCGTAACTGCCAATGTTTCCATTCGCAAAAGCGACATCCAATGCAGCACGATGTACATTCTCTGGAATCTCTTTGTACGGATCGAATGGTTCTTTGATTGGTCGCCCGATCTTCTTCTCTTTGGGCAGATAAGACTCTACTGGTTCGGGTAGAACTTCCTCGTTGATGCGGAATGCGAACGGCTCAAACTCACGGTCACGGATATGCACAGCTTCGACCACACTTATATTTTTGTCCTCTTTATCCACCTCGACCTGCATGATAGTTTCCGCTTTGTTGTTAAGCTCCGTGCCGATGTGCCCACGTGCGTGTTCATCATTCTTGTTCTGATGCAGGACGGTATGGATATGAATCTGCCTGTCGTCCGTCCACTGCATGAATTTGGAGATGATGTCGGTGGATTCACTGGATGAGTTGATGTCATAAAGGAAGTCACGTATGCCATCTATAATGACCAATCCCAAATCCGGTATGGTGCCAATCGCTTCTTCGACTATCAACATGCGTATCTTAGGGGCGAACTTGCGCAGAGACAGCATGAGCAGATTATCCGGCTTCTCGTCGTCAGGAAGTTCTGCCAAACGTAAGATACGCTTCAACACCTGCTGGCAATGATGCTGCCCCTGTTCCGTGTCGATATACAGAATCTTCCGCTTATTTTCAGGGAACATGGAACGGTAATGCAGCACGGTGTTGCCACTCAATGCCGATGCGACAATGGCAGATACGTTGAAAGTTTTCTTGCTCTTGGCTTTTCCGATGGAAGCACTGAAGTTGCCTAATGTGCCGATAACAGCATCATCCACCATCAGCACCACCGGCGACTGTTCGTAGGTATTTGTCACGCTCACGGCTGACTCCTCTATGTAAGCCGCTAACTCCTCACGTGAAAGAATCGTATTGTCCGCCTTCTCCATCATTCCCAGTTTTTAGCGTTCGGTTTACGGCGATGGGAAGCGAGCACAGCTTCATTCTCTTCCTCAAAACTTTGCGGAGCCGGATTCTTTCGGGAGGATTCCAGCCATTTGTCTAATTCATCCCGATAGATGTAGAGATGCTTTCCTTGTTTGATAACCGGAATGTCATCCTTTTTGACCTTGTAATAGAAGGTTGATAACGGCATTTTGAGATAGGCGCAAGCCTCCTGCACGGTCATGGGTACGTGCGTGTTCTCTTTGACTTCGTACTGCTTGGAAAGTTTTTCTGTCAGCAAATTTTCCATACTTGCAATCCGGTTGCACAGTTCGCCTACCACTGCCGGCAGGTCATTGAATGTCAATTCGTCTTTTTTCATATTAAAACTGTTTTAATCGTTTAACATGCTGCGAACCAACTCAATGAAACCTTGCAGAACAATACAGACCGGATTAATTATTTCATCTGCATACGTTTTTTATTGTGAGTCATCATTATCTGCATCCAAATGGAAGCGATAGTCACCTTTATCGGGTACATCAATGGGAATCTGGCTTGTAACATGGTCTCTCAAATTGAGCCTGAGATATTCATGGGTAGCGTTTGTGAGTTCGTGTGGAAATGATGCCTTGATAAAAGCAGCTCTTTTTACCAATGGTATTCCCAAGCGTTCACCTACGTTCCATGCCAAATGGCGAAGTCCCGGCGACCTCAGCGGATTGTCTATATTGGAACGAATCGGTTTATAGGACTCAGGTTGATCGTAAGCCATGCTCTCAATGTTGGAAATGAGGGTGGCAATATTCTCTTTGGAGAGATAAGGGGCGGTCTTGACGGTTACATATTCCCGAATCGCATCCATGATTTCCACTTGCCTTTCAATCTCTTTCTTTTTGAGTTCCACCAATATGGAATCATACTTATTCAAATGAGAATCTTTTGGGCAATCGGAATCTACTATGTCACTATTTGACTCTTGAGCCGGTGGGCACTCCTGTTCAGGCAAATCAATCGGTTGCTCGATGGACGGTGTTTCGACCATACAAATGGGGGCTATGGTGTTCTCCAATTCTACAACAGGGGAGTCTTGCTCACCAAAAGAGAAATTGATGGGATTTTCTGTCAGCCATTTATAGAAAAATTTGTGCAGGAGTCCGCACAAGATGATGGCTACTACCAGTCCGAGGATGACAGGAGTGGTTATGTGCATGATATTGATGTCATGGCACAGGAATAGATAAGTATCTATCGCCGCAAAAATAATAACGGATAGTGCAAGTATAAAACTTATCTTCTTAATCTGTCTTTTATTCGTCATGTTCTACAGCTATTTGGAATTATTTCGCGCTAAATTTATAATTGATATTCCAGATAGTTGTAATAAAAAGAGTGATAGTTACCACGTATCATACTAAATATCACGGTCAGAATATGATTTTTTACCTGAAATCATATTCTGACCGTTAAAACCGTGGGATAAAATGCCTGTCAGCCTTTCCGTGTCAGAGTGATTTTCTTGCTGGCTTCCCGTTTGTTCGCATCCACTACTTTGATATACCGCTGGGTAGTGGTAATACTCTTGTGCGCCATGATGCTCTGAATGGTACGGATGTCCGTTCCTGCGGCAGCTTGCAGCGTAGCGAATGTTCTCCGGTATGAGTGGAATGTGATGTTCTTGGTAATTCCGGCAGAACGAATCCACTCTTTCATCGGTATCTGCGTCCAACTGCGCATCAGTCCCTTGAATACCAGACCTTTCTTCTCGGAATTGTAACCTATCAATTCCAAGGCTTCTTCACTGATGGGGATGATGTCTTCCGCCTTGTTCTTCTGCGTAACGATATGTACGCATTTTCCACCGGCAGAGTAATCCACGATGTCTTCCCAACATAAGGCAAGAATATCACTGATACGCAAACTGGTCATGCACGAGAACAGCGATGCGATTTTCAGAATCGGTTTCTTGCACGGTGTTTCAGCCAGTTTATACAGTTCTTCTACAGAGAGATACTCCTTGACTACATCCTCCGTTTCAATCTTATCCAAGAAATCATTGACATTGGTCTTTATCATTCCGTTACGGTAGAGGATTTTCAGGAAGCCCCTGAAAGTAGACCAATATCCCGATGCGGAGTTCTTTGTGATAGGACCGTTGCGTCTCAGCTTCTTGGCTGTGAGCAGATATTCCCGAAATTTGTTGCAGAGGTCGATGTCAATCTCCTCAAAGGTACATTTGCCATGTACGAAGTTGCTGAAATGGAGATAGACGAACTCCCATTTCTGGTCGTGTTTGCGGAGCTGCTTGCGGTAATACTCCAAGAAATCGGCTTTGAGTTTGTACTTGTCGAAGAAATCATACCGTTCATTCACCACCGACTCGAATCTGCGGCAACGGATGGCTTCGGCTTTCTCGGTCATTACCTCGTTGAAATTCAACTCGCGTTTGTTCCTCGGATTGGCATAGACATAAATACCAAGCGATTCATGACGGATAACTTTCATCGTTTCCTTGTCTCGATACCCCGGATAATAATCCAGATAGAACGACAGCATCCTGTTCTTCAAAGGACGTGTTCTTAATGTTACTGTTTTACAGTCATTCATGTTGTTATATCTTTTATGGTTGTTGTTAATTCGCTGGCAAATCTCTGTAATGTAACCATGCAGACAACCTTCAGCAAAGATTAATTTTGGAATAATTTGCGGAAGCCTATAATTGGCTACTTACGGACACCCATCACCCGGTCAAACTCCACTTTCAGGAATCTGACGAACCGTCCGTTCTTCTCACGGTTAATCTGGTGGAATTGCAGAATACCGTAAACCGAATCGCGAGAAAGCTTGAATTTCTCCATCGCCTCCTTGACGGTATAGTATTCCGCCTTGCTCTCCTGTTCGGAACTCTTCGAGAGGTCGAAGTGTAGCTTGGAATAGAATATCTGCCCATGCTCCTTCTTGGATGGAATATTATTCCGATACACCTGCGAACGGATGGCGACACGTGTCATTCCGTACTTCTCCTGAATCTCTTCGGGCGTGTACCATTCGGTCAGGTCGGAATCCACCTCGTATTTGGCAAAGGCAGCATCAATGTGTTTCTTGCTATAATAGTTGAACTGGCGGATACGGATTTTGGGGATATTGTTCTCTCTTGTATATGCCCAAATCCATTTTTGCGATACTTTGTACTTTTCGGAAATTTGCTCGGCAGTGTAGTACTCAGTTATATCAAGGTCATCTTTTACTCTTCTTCGTTCATAGGGGCGTGTTTTAAGCATCAGTTCAATATCGGCTCTGCGAATGATTGACATCCTTGCACTGATTCTTGAAGCTCTCAACTTATCCTCTTTGACGAGCTTGTAAATGTATTGGCGAGAAACACCCATCAACTGTGCGGCTTGTGCAAAAGTAAAGTAGTCTTGATGGTCAAGTTTGCTTTTGACTTCTATCAAATCCTGTAACTCACGAAGTTCGAGTCTTCGTTCTCTCATACGGTGTTTGTAGCCTTGACTGGCACATTGGTGGCTACAATAATTGGTGGTAGTTTTCTTCGCAGTGAATGGCTTACCACACCATTGGCAAATTCTTTTTACTTCCATGTTGTTTTCTCCATATTTTTAGTGAAACCATATAGTTTTAATTTCGCTTTTTGTCTACCTATGTAAACCATTGTCAACACATGTTGTTGACTACCTCAGTGTGACATTGAGGACAAACCCCAATTTGTTTCGCGATAGAAATATGTAGGAAAAATATGGATAAAAACCGTTACTTCCAAATACGGATTGGAAAGTGTTAAAATAGAAAAGCCACTGATATACAGCGACTTTCTTCTAAATGGTTATAGTTAGTGATGGCTGTTTCCAAGCCATCACTTTCCGATACAAAACTTGGAAAATATGGTCCCAAGTATTTCGTCAGTAGAGATTTGACCGGTGATTTCTCCGAGGTAGTGCATGCATTCTCTAATGTCTTGGGCGAGGAAGTCTCCGGAGAGGCCGGATTGTAGACCGTTGAGGGTACGTAGGATTGCGTCGTGGGCATTTAGCAGGGCTTCGTAATGACGTGCGTTGGTGACGATAATGTCATTTTCGCCAGTTTGTGTTGACTGTATGGTATCTGTAAGCTGTTTTTCGAGTACGTCGATATTTTGGTCATGTGAAGCTGAAAGAAAGATGAACGAAGTGTTGGGCTTTTCACGAGTGAGGCGTTTGTATAGGTCTGTGAGCTGTTGTTGGGTTGCGGATCCGATCTTATCTATTTTGTTAAAGGCAACGATGAGGCGTTTATCTGTGCAGTGGGGGAGGACTCTTCCAGCGATTTTTTCAATGTCTTGTGTCGATCCAGTGGCATCAATAAGCCAGATGACGATGTGGGCTTGATCTAGTTTTTGGAAGGTGCGTTCGATCCCCATATTCTCGATGGCATCGTGCGTTTCCCGTATACCGGCAGTGTCGATAAAGCGGAAAGTAATTCCTTGTAATACGACGGTATCTTCGATGACATCGCGGGTTGTACCGTGTATGTCCGAGACGATGGCTTTATCTTCTTTGACAAGGCGGTTGAGCAGTGTCGATTTCCCGGCGTTGGTTTCTCCTATAATGGCAGTAGGTACACCGTTTTTGATGGCATTGCCGAGTGTGAACGAATCGGAAAGGCGCTTAATGACTCGTTCTATTTCACTGGCGAGGTCGGTTAGTTTCTCCCGATCGGCAAATTCTACTTCTTCTTCGCTGAAATCAAGTTCGAGTTCAACGAGCGAGGCGAATGTGAGTAGTTTTTCCCGTAGTTGGATAAGTTCTCGGCTGAATCCTCCACGCATTTGTTGCATAGCTAAACGATGCGAGGCCGCCGAGGTGGAAGCGATAAGGTCGGCCACGGCTTCGGCTTGTGAGAGGTCAAGTTTCCCATTGGTAAAAGCCCTACGGGTAAATTCTCCCGGTTGGGCCAGGCGGCAGCCTGCTCGCAATAGAAGGCTGATGATTTGTTGTTGAATGTAAATCGACCCGTGGCAGGATATCTCGACTGTATCTTCTCCTGTAAATGAATGGGGGGCGATGAAAAGCGTAACGACTACATCGTCAATGGGAGTTTCGTTCTCATCGGCGATTGTTCCGTAGTGTGCTGTATTGGGCTTTGCTTCGGATAGTTTTTTCTTGTTTGCGGTGTGAAATATACGATCGGTTATAATGATAGCGTTTGTTCCGCTTATGCGAATTACGGCAATACCTCCCATACCGGGAGCGGTAGAGATGGCGCAAATCGTATCTTCGGGTATTGGCTTGTTTAGTTTAAGTTCCATATTTCAAGGGATAGGTCGCTTTCTATTTTATGTTCAATACTGTCGGGTAAGTTGTGGAAAAAATCTATTCCGGTCACTCGTTCCACACTGTCGATGGTGATTGCCAACTCTTTTAGAGACGGTTGTTCCGCTTCATTGTCGAATATAAATGCGATTCCTCTGGGCGTGCCGGTATACGGAACAGCGACTACTTTGAAAAAGCGGGCAGGGACGACTATCTCGTGTCGTCCGATTGTCTTTCTCGGAGTAGAAACGATGGGTCCGCAAGTAATGAGTAGTGCACTGTCTCGTTGTACCCATTCACGTATTTGTTCTTCCAGCTCTTTCCAGCGACCTCGGTTTAATTCGGGAATTTGCGGACAGATGTTTGAGAGCAGGAACGATTCTTCCATTGCTGTTTCGTTCCATTTCATATCGGCAGCCGGAGCCATATGTCCCCGGTCGTATCCGCTATACGTGTAATCACGGGTGTCTATCATTGTGCCCACTACATCGTAGTCGGGGGTAAATCGGTTGTTGCGTGTAGCACTACCTTGCAGTTCGTCTTGTAGTAATTCGTAACTTACCCAGTTGGGTTGTTTCCAATGGGAGTTATACGAGACCGTGTAGCCCGTACGGTATAATATTTGTTCCGGTGTACCTTCGGGAGTATGGGCCATTTCAGCATCTTTTACATGACAAAGAGAGTTTGTAAACGATTGTTGAGGATTTTGGGGTTGTTGAGCTTGCTTTATTAGCCACCATATACTGTATGTAACGAGTAATAGCAGAAATAAAGCCCCCCAATTATTTATTTTTTTACTGTTCGATTTTTTCTTTTTTCTCTTTTTAGCCATATCCTCCACTTTTGAATGTGGTCGTGCAAATGTAAGAAAAAATTTTTTTACCTTTGTTCGTCGGTTGGATAATCCATCGACTTAGGTTTAGATCAAGAAAAACCAATAAAAATATATACGATGAATTTAGTAGATCGTTTCCTTCATTATGTGAGCTTCGATACTCAATCGGACGAGCTTACAAACTTGACTCCTAGTACCCCGGGACAGATGCTGTTTGCCCAAAAACTGGCCGAGGAGTTGGAGCGTATAGGCCTTACCGAGGTGACACTCGATGATAACGGGTATCTTATGGCCTCATTGCCTTCAAATATCGATAAAGATGTCCCGGTGGTAGGATTTATAGCCCATTTGGATACTAGTCCCGATATGTCGGGACGGCATGTGAGTCCGCGGATTGTTAAAAATTACGATGGTAAGGATATTGTATTGTGTGCAGAGGAAGATATCGTATTGAAACCTTCGGAGTTTCCCGAACTACATCATTATATAGGTCAAGACCTTATTGTTACGAATGGGAAGACTTTGTTGGGGGCAGACGATAAAGCAGGTATTGCCGAAATTGTAACAGCGATGGAGTATCTTTTGAAACACCCGGAGATTAAACATGGCAAGATACGCATTGCATTCAATCCTGACGAGGAGATAGGCAAAGGAGCGCACAAGTTTAATGTTAAAGCCTTTGGAGCAGATTGGGCCTATACGATGGATGGTGGTGAAATAGGCGAATTGGAGTATGAAAACTTTAATGCGGCTGTGGCTCGAGTGACTTTCAAAGGCCGTAACGTTCACCCGGGATATGCCAAACATAAAATGATAAATTCGATTCGCATAGCCAATCAATATGCTATTATGTTGCCGCGTTGGGAAACTCCCGAACATACCGAAGGTTATGAAGGTTTTTATCATTTGATTTCGTTCGAGGGTAGTGTGGAGAAGACGGTATTGACTTATATTATTCGTGACCATGATCGAGATCGTTTCGAACGCCGTAAGAAGGAACTCGAACATTTAACTCGTAAAATAAATAACGAGTTTCCGGGTTGTGCCAGTATCGAAATAAACGACCAATACTATAATATGCGTGAGAAGGTCGAACCTGTGATGCATATCGTTGATTTGGTATCCGAGGCTATGAGGGCCGTAGATGTTGTTCCGATGGTGAAGCCTGTACGTGGCGGAACCGATGGAGCGCAATTGTCGTTCAAAGGATTGCCTTGTCCCAATATTTTCGCCGGTGGGTTGAACTTTCACGGGCGTTATGAATTCGTGCCCATACAGTCTATGGAAAAAGCTACCGAGGTGATTGTGCAAATTGCCAGAATGGTAGCCGAGAAGTAATAATCTTTGTCGGGTTTGGACAGATATGGAAATTATTTTCCATATCTGTCCCATTTATTTCATAGCGAAAAGTTCATGTCAGGCACACTCATTGTTCTTACAGGGCCTACCGGGGTGGGAAAGACCGAGCTTAGCCTTCAATTGGCAGAGCGGTATGCTTGTCCTATTGTGTCGGCCGATAGTCGGCAGTTCTATGGCGATATACCTACTGGAACGGCGGCTCCTACAATCGAGCAACTGTCGAGGGTCGAACATTATTTCGTAGGACAGTTGGCGTTGTCCGACTATTATAGTGCTTCGTGTTATGAAGAAGACGTCTTGAAGCTGCTTGATAAACTTTTCAAGGCAAATGACTATGTCCTATTGACAGGAGGCTCAATGTTGTATATCGATGCGGTTTGTAAAGGTATCGACGAGATACCTACCATTACCGACGAGATACGTCGTGAGGTTGTGGCGCATTACGAGAAAGTGGGTTTAGCCGTCCTTTGCGAAGAGCTTAAAGTGCTCGATCCAGTATATTATGCAGAGGTTGATTTGAATAATCACAAGCGGGTGATTCATGCGATAGAGATTTGTCGACAGACCGGTGGACGATACAGTGATCTGCGTACTCGTCGGGTGAAATCCCGCCCTTTCCGAATTATAAAAATAGGATTGATTCGTCCACGGGAAGAGCTATTCGAGCGGATAAGTCAGAGAGTGGAACAAATGATTGCCGATGGCTTGGTCGATGAAGCTCGAAGGGTATACCCTTATCGTCATCTTAATTCTTTAAATACAGTGGGCTATAAAGAGTTGTTCGCTTATTTCGATGGGAAGATGACCTTAGAAGAGGCTGTCGAGAAAATCAAGAGAAATACCCGGGTCTATTCCAAGAAACAAGTCACATGGTATAAAAAGGATCTCGATATGAAGTGGTTCTCCCCAGATGATAAGGACGGGATTATCGCTTATATCGACGAGAATTCCGTTTTGTGAAAGACTAATGTGATATTTGTTTATACGTGATCTCGAATGGTATCTTTATAAAAAGGATACAGGATTTATATCTATAAAGTTATGAGAATATTGAAGCCTTTTATGTTGCTAGCTGTTATTGGTGTTTTATATTCCTGTGCAGCTGTTCCTTTACAGACTTATCGCAATGGCTATATCATGGATAAGAATAATGTAGTTGTCGGGTACTATTCGAATGGGCATGTCCTCGATTTGGAAAAGAATATCATCGGATACTATGCAAACGGGTATATTTACGATACTCGCCATGAGGTTATAGGAAATTATGTAAATGGATATATAAAGAACCTGAAATTAAAATAGGTCTGATGTAAATTTCATGTTCTTATTTACTTGAAGGTTGGGTTCACTGGCTCTATCTGGTATTCTGTCACCCCTTTGTTGTATTTTGAAGATATCTCATGGGCTTTTTCCACGAATCCTTTCAGATGAGGCCGATGGGGATGCTCTTTCAATTCTTGTATCGCAGGTACTACCCGGAAGTTTTCTTTTTGTATAGTTGGTCGTCGGGTATAAACAAGTGTGTGTTGTGCCGATTGTAACAGTATTTTTCCCGTGATATCCCGTCGGATAACAACCTTTACCATTGCTCCACCCACCGTATCGCGGGTTTTCATATTGGAGATGAAATTTCCCAGTGAATAGACGATGAGGGCACAAGGGTTCCCTTGTTCGTCGTATCGTAATTCCATAGGTTGTATCACGTGTGGGTGGGCTCCTATAATCAGTTGTACTCCTTCTTTCACCAAAAAGTCTGCCAAATCTTCTTGTCGTTTGTTCGGCAACAGTTGGTATTCATCGCCCCAATGTAGGCAGACAACGATAAGGTCGGCACTCAACGTTTTAGCACGAAAAATGTCTTTTTTTATTTTTTCTTCGTCTATGTAATTGACAATTAATGGAGAGTGTGGCGTAAATCCATTCGTTCCGTACGTGTAATTCAGAAAGGCGATTCGTATTCCTTTTATAGAGGTTATGAACGGATAGAATCTTTCGAATGAGTCTTTTGAATCGTAGGTTCCTATATGGTCTGTTCCAATAGAGTCGAGTATATGCAATGTGCGTATAGCCCCTCGGGTATAACGGTCGAGACAGTGATTGTTGGCGGTAAGGAAAAGGTCGAATCCTGCGTTTTGTAATGCGATTGGAAATTCGTCCGGCGCAGAAAAACAGGGATAACCGGTGTAAGGTTGTCCGCCGATGGGCGATTCTAAATTGACGACTGCATAATCCGCCGAAGCTATTTCGTGAGTAATGTCTGCAAAACAAGGTGAATAATCGTATGCCTCACCTTGTTTTGCAGATTGTATTTGGGCTTTATGTTGCATAGCATCGCCAGCGAAAAGAAGAGAAACCTCGGTAGCGGGTACTGCCGGAGCTTGTCCTAAAATGAGCGGTGCTAAAAAGGATATGAGCCCTATCATACGAGTTTAGGGATAGATTGCTTTTTTCCCAGCCAACAGGGTGTTACGCATGAGCGACACGATAGTCATAGGGCCTACTCCGCCGGGAACGGGGGTGATAAAAGAGCACTTGGGAGCTACTTCGTCGAATTTTACGTCTCCGGTGAGCTTGAATCCCGATTTTTTTGTAGCATCGGGAACTCGGGTCGTACCCACATCAATGATTACGACACCCTCTTTTACCATATCGGCAGTGACGAATTCGGGAGAACCGAGTGCGGCGATAATAATGTCGGCCGTACGGCATATCTCTTTGATGTTGGGGGTTGCACTATGACATACGGTTACCGTGGCATTGCCCGGATAAGCCTTTTGCATCATGAGTGTAGCTACCGGTTTGCCCACAATGTTGCTTCGTCCCAGTATCACACAATGTTTTCCTTTGGTCTCTATTTCGTAGCGAGCAAGCAACTCCATGATTCCGGCGGGTGTAGCCGATACGAAACAGGGCAACCCGATGGACATGCGCCCTACATTGACCGGGTGAAATCCGTCGACATCTTTCCGGTAGTCGATAGCTTCGATCACCTTTTGTTCCGAGATGTGTTTGGGCAAGGGTAGTTGGACGATAAATCCGTCGATATCGGGGTCGTTGTTCAGTTCGTTTACTTTGTTCAAGAGCTCTTCTTCGTTAACATCGCTTTCATAGCGAACGAGAGTCGATTTGAACCCGCATTGTTCGCAGGCTTTTACTTTGTGCGCCACGTATGTTTCACTCCCACCGTCGTGTCCCACCAGAACAGCTGCTAAATGAGGCCGTTTGCCTCCGGCACTGCAAATATATTCTACCTCTTGGGCGATTTCTTGTTTTATACGGTCGGCCACCGCTTTTCCATCGATTAGTTGCATAATATTGAGGTTTTGTAAAAAAACTACCGGACACACTCCCTTTTTTGCCTATCGGCAATCGATTAGAATCGGGAGTGTATCCGGTAGTTTCATGTTGAGTGATTAAAATTATCTTCTTTTGAATCCTTTCATCATGGCTCCTTTGTTTTGGGTAACCATTCGCATCATTTTGCGGGTTTGGTCGAACTGCTTGATAAGTCGGTTCACCTCTTGTATCGAAGTTCCGCTACCTGCGGCGATACGTTGTCGGCGGCTACCGTTGAGCAGTTCGGGGTTGCTGCGTTCTTTGGGGGTCATTGAGTAAATAATCGCTTCGATACTTTTGAAAGCATTGTCATCGATGTCCATGTCCTTGATCGCTTTTCCCACACCGGGAATCATAGAAGCCAAATCTTTGAGATTACCCATTTTTTTGATTTGGTGTATCTGGCTGAGGAAGTCGTTAAAGTCGAATTGGTTTTTAGCAATTTTCTTTTGTAATCGTTTGGCTTCTTCCTCGTCGTATTGTTCTTGGGCTCGTTCTACCAAAGAGACGATATCGCCCATACCCAAGATACGGTCGGCCATACGAGCCGGGTGGAAGTAGTCTATGGCTTCGAGTTTTTCGCCGGTTCCTACAAATTTAATGGGCTTGTCGACTACGGTGCGGATAGAGAGTGCCGCACCGCCACGGGTGTCGCCGTCCAATTTGGTGAGAACTACTCCGTCGAAATCGAGACGATCGTTAAATTCTTTGGCTGTGTTGACCGCGTCTTGTCCGGTCATGGAGTCAACGACGAACAAGGTCTCGGTCGGATTGATTTTTTTCTTGATAGCCTCGATTTCGTTCATCATTTGCTCGTCGATAGCCAAACGTCCTGCCGTGTCGACAATAACCAAATCGAAATGATTTTCTTTGGCATATTTTACGGCATTGGCGGAAATGCTCACAGGGTCTTTGCTGTCTTCCTCGGTATAAACCGGTACATCGATTTGTTCACCTAAGACCTTTAATTGCTCGATAGCGGCAGGGCGATATACGTCGCAAGCAACCAGCAAGGGGCGTTTCCCTTTTTTCGATTTTAGCATTTTTGCCAACTTACCGGAGAACGTGGTTTTACCCGAACCCTGTAATCCTGACATGAGGATAATCGACGGATTTTGCGACAGGTTTACTTCGGCGGTTTCTCCACCCATCAAGGTCGCCAGTTCGTCGTGTACGATCTTCACCATCAATTGTCCCGGCTTCACGGCGGTGAGTACGTCTTGCCCCAATGCTTTGGTTTTTACCGTGTCGGTAAATTGTTTGGCTACTTTGTAGTTGACGTCGGCATCGAGTAGTGCGCGTCGCACGTCTTTCAGCGTTTCGGCGACGTTGATTTCGGTGATTTTACCTTCACCTTTCAGTATTTTAAAAGACCGTTCAAGTCTTTCACTAAGGTTTTCAAACATAGTTTTATAACAATATTTTTACACAGATGGATAAATCGTTGCGAAATTACTTAAAATCGTCGGAATATGCGAATAAAAATATAAGAATAACATCTTTGAACATACGACTATATATAAGAAAGTTGGTATGTGAGTAGAAATTTGAATCTAAAATATGGGCATTTAAAAAATATTTACTATTATTGTGTTTGGATAAAAAATGAGAAAAACGTAAATCTTTTGTGAATAAGAAGTTGCCGTTTTTTTGTAAATATAATATTGATTTTAATAACGAGTATATGAAAAAGTTTTTTCAAGTTTTAGGAATTGTCACTTTACTTTTAGTGGGATTGTATTACATAGAGGAATGTTCTGGAAAAAAAGATCAATCGGAAGCGGTAGAAGATGTACAAGATGACTTGGAGATGGAAAAGTCTGTTCACTTGAAATTTAAAGGAGTACCCATAGACGGAACATTGAAAGAATTTATTTCTCGAATGGAGCGTAAAGGGTTTGAACATCGTTCGTCGTATGATTCAAAGGAACGGCTGGTGGGTGACTTTGCAGGAATTAAACAGTGTACGGTTTATGTGGAAACACTTGATAATAGCGATTTGGTATCTCGCATTATTGTCGAGTTTCCCAAACAGGAACGATGGGAGGAATTGTTTGACAATTATAAAAACTTGAAAAGTATGCTTATGGAAAAATATGGAAACTTTTCATCGTGTGTCGAACGGTTCCAAAATTCCTATATTAGAACAGATGAAGATCGTATGCGTGCCGTTCATATGGGTGAATGTATGTATAAAACCAATTTTTCGATTGCCGAGGGAGATATTACACTTAGTATAGATTATGAAGAATGGGGGCAGGGGTTTGTTTTATTGAAATATCAAGATAAAATAAACAGTGCGATAATTAGAGAAGCTGCGATAGAAGATTTGTAGTAAAAATAACAAAGTTCCCAGAAATTTATGAATTGTACCGTCAAGGTGATGTTATTATAACTTCTGTTTATACTTATGAAAAAGACAGTCAAGAAAGGGTACATATAGAGTATCGTTATAGATAATCTATTATATAAATATTATCATACTCTGTTTGAGAATAGAATATGTGTAATTATATGAAAATATGTGATTCCGAACCGTTATATCTTCTTCACTTTCCAGTTCGTTTTTTTGAAAAAGAGGAACGATAGGAATAGTTTGAATCCCCAATAGACGTACTCTACTGTCCAACAAAAGGCTATGTCTACTTGAAGGGTAACGATAATCCAATAAATAGCCAGCGTATAGAAAACGATCGTGGTCATTTCGATGAGAAAAGCCGTGCGAGTGTCGCCGGTTCCCGATACAGATTGAAAGAGTATATTTCCCGGTAGGGCTATAAGGTAGAACGACGACATGACATAGACCGAATGTGTACATTCGGCGATAAGCGAGCTATCGTTGGTATAGATGAGGAGTATCCAATGAGGAGCTAAGCATAGCAAGGCAATGAGGGGTAATACTATGGCGTAGCACATTTTGACGATACGCCGCATGATTGGAATTACATCGTCGGCACGGCGGGCTCCCATAGCATTGCTCACGAGGGTACAGGCTGTCGCTCCAAAAGCATTGACCGGCATGAACAGCAGGGTAGAGGTACTGCGGATAATGTTGGAAATGGCCAGTGGAAGTTCTCCCAAGTGTTCGACGGCTACGAAAAAGAGAAACCATGTGCCTATGGTGAGAAAGTAGAGAATCATGCTCCATACCGATACATTCAGTATTTCGCGAATGAGGCCGAATCCTCCGGAACGAAATCGGAACAGTTGGTATTTTCCCCGATCTATATAAAAGAACGTGTAGAGGAAAAAGTGCAATGCGGCTGTCGCTTCTGCCAAAACGGATCCAAGTGCAGCTCCGGCAATACCCATTTCGGGTGCACCGAAGTGCCCGAATACAAAAATGTAGTTGAATACGACATTGGCGATAGTCATGATGACTGCATTCATCATCAGTACTTTGGTGCGGGTGACAGCTACGAAAAAGGCCCGGAACATCACCCCGATAGAAGTGAACAGGAGTCCGAATATCCGATATTGCATGTAATCTTCTCCGGCTTGACATACGGCAGTGGAGGAGATGAGGCCTTTCAACATTTGTGGGGTCCCTATAAGAGAAGCGAAGATGAGGATTATTGTCAATATTTCCAAAAAGAGAATACCTTGCCCCATGATAGGGCCCAAAGTCCCATATTTGGCTTCACCGTTTCTACGAGCCATGAGAATTTGTGCTCCGGTGCTAAATCCGAAAGTGACCATATAGAAAGCAAGATACAATACTCCGGCTAAGGCGGAGGCTCCTAATTCTACTTGTCCGACACGCCCCATAAAAGCCGTATCGGTGATGTTGATGAGGTTTTGTACAAAAAGGCTTACTAATATGGGGAGAGAGATTCTCCAAATTTCTTTACGACTATACATGCAGGAGGTGAAGATGATTATATATTAAAAAAGCCCACCTGACGAATCAGGTAGGCATTCGCAAGCGATATTCTTTATTATATGAGTTTATTGGTCGCTGTATCTGGGAAGATAACAGCCGGCGTAAAACTTTTTGCCTCTTCGGGAGTCATTAGAGCATAGGCCATAATGATGACGATGTCTCCCGGTTGTACTTTTCGGGCGGCGGCTCCATTAAGACATATTACTCCTGAACCTCGTTCGCCTTTTATGACATAAGTCTCGAATCGTTCTCCATTGTTGTTGTTTACGATGGAGACTTTTTCATTGGCAATAATGTTCGCCGCATCCATTAAATCTTCGTCGATCGTGATACTTCCGATATAATTCAGATTTGCTTGGGTGACGGTGACTCTGTGAATTTTTGATTTTACGACCTCTATAAACATGGTTTCATAAGTTATTGTTCGGGGCGTCGATATGCGATGTTGTCGATTAATCTCACCTCTCCGTTATATACGGTAATACAACCTACTATATAATCGCTGTCGTTCCAGCCTGAGATAGGCTGTAACGTGTTTCCATCGACTATTTCGTAGTATTCTACTCTCATTTCCGGTATTGCATCGATGGTAGAGATTACTTCATCGATAGTCTCTTTCACCGAATGGCTGGCTGCAAAGGTACGACTTTTAAATAATGTCTTTGCTATTTTGGGTGCATTTCTTCTTTGAGACTTTGTCAATCGAGTATTACGGCTGCTTAGGGCTAATCCGTCTGATTCGCGTACGATAGGGACAGCTATGATGTTGAATGTATAGCCCATTTGAGCGGCCATAGCTCGTATAACGGCAATTTGCTGAAAATCTTTTTCTCCGAAGTAGGCATTATCGGGATTGACTATATCGAAGAGTTTACTGACGATTTGAGCCACTCCGTTGAAATGTCCCGGTCGGTATTTACCTTCCATGACTTCCGCTACTTTTCCCAAGTGAAATATCCGGGTATCTTCGGTCGGATAGATTTCTTCTACCGAAGGAGCGAAAGCATAATCACAATTTACCGATTCGAGTAATTGACAGTCCTTGTCGAGCGTGCGGGGGTAAAGTAACAAATCATTTTTGTCGTTGAATTGGGTGGGGTTGACGAATATGCTGACTACTGTCACGTCATTATTAGCCACGCTGGTCTTTACCAGTTGCAGATGTCCGTTGTGTAAAGCGCCCATTGTTGGGACGAGACCTATCTTTTTCCCGGCATTTCTGTCCGAATCGAGTTGCTTACATAATTCGGCTATTGTTGTGAATACTTTCATAATTGAACATTGGTTGAAAAAATTGTGCAAAAGAAACAAATAAAACCCAAACGACGAAGATAAAGCTGTATTTTTTTATGGAGAGTAACCTTAAATGTTTCTTTTTGAAAGGGAAATATAGGGCGTCTGACGATTTTTTGGTGTTAATACTTCTAATATTTGGAGGGTTACGCTATTTTTTTTATTATCTTTGCAGAAAGATGCAAAAGTGGGCTGTATCTTGGCCTGACCGGTTAAATTCGTTTCAAGCCACGGGTATGCTATTTTTGCAAAATAAATTGAGTTTAAGAGGAGCAGAATGAAAGAAGCCAAAGTCCTATTTATTGCACAGGAGATTACCCCTTATCTGCCAGAATCGGAAATCGCTAATATTTGTCGAAATTTACCGCAAGGTATTCAGGATAGAGGGCATGAGATACGTACCTTTATGCCTAAGTACGGTTCTATTAACGAGCGTCGTAATCAATTGCACGAGGTGATTCGGTTGTCGGGAATGAATTTAATAATCGATGATACAGATCATCCTCTTATTATTAAAGTCGCTTCGATACAATCGGCTCGTATGCAGGTCTATTTTATAGACAACGATGATTATTTTCAACGTAATGCCGACGGGGTAGTCGACGAGGATATGCGTCCCGATAATGACGAACGGAGTATTTTCTTTGTCAGAGGGGTTATGGAGACCGTGAAAAAGTTGCGTTGGACTCCTGATATTATTCACTGTCACGGTTGGATAACGGCGTTGACTCCTTTGTATATTAAGAAAAGTTATGCCGAAGATCCTTCTTTTCGGGATGCGAAGGTGATATATTCGTTATACGATAATGGTTTCAAGACTCCATTCGACCCCAATTTTGCTGCAAAATTGAAGTTGGAGGGGATACAAGACACCGATATACCTTTTGCGGTAGGAGAGTCTATTGATCCTGTTGTTCTTAATAAATTGGCTATACAGTATTCCGACGGTGTGATTCAAGCCAGTCGAGATATAAATTCGGAAATTACGGATTATGTACAAAAAACGGGCATTCCTTTCTTGGGGTATCAAGACCCTGAAAATTATATAGATACCTATAATGATTTTTATAATAAAATTGTAGGTAACGAATAACGTCAGTTACTAAATAGAAAATGAAAATATTTAGATTTTTACCGATAGCTTTTGCGATAGTTTTAGGTTTATCTTCTTGTGGAGACGAAAATAGCGCAATCGGTTCTTCGATAGTCGATACGAATATTGAAATTGTGGTGGACTCTTCTTTTCAAGAGTTGATAACGGTTGAGTCTGTTCCGAATGATAGTGTCGTTGGAAGAACTATAACACAATTAATCGGGCGTATTTCTATTCCGGGATATGGTAGGTTAGAAACCGATTTTCTTACCCAGTTTATGCCGGCTGCAAACTTTGATACGGTTGGTGTGAATAAACTCGATTCTTTGATTTTATATTTAAGTTACAATACAGAATCCTTTACAGGAGATTCTTTGGCCCCTATGCAGTTGAGTGTATATCCGTTGGATAAACGGTTGGAGTCGCCTGTATATAGCGGTATCGATCCGGCGGAATATTATAATGCACAAGCTGCCCCGGTTGCTTTGACAAGTTATAATGCTTCGTTTTTAGGATTACCGGATTCTCTTATAGAACTCGGCTATAAGATGATTCGGGTGAAATTACCCGATGAAATGGCTGACCGTTTTTATCAGAAATATAAAGAAGATCCAACTGTATTTTCGTCTCCTAGTAGGTTTACACAATATTTTCCGGGTTTTTATGTAAAGACATCTTATGGAAGCGGGTGTGTTGTGAATGTTCAAAATACGGTAATGAATTTACATTACACCAAAACAACCGTGATTAATGATAAGGATTCTACATATAACTCGACTCAAACTCTAATGGCGGTAACTCCCGAAATAACAACGGGAAACCATATAAAATTGGAAATAGATGCAGAGATAAAAAACGAAATATCTTCGGGGAAGGTCTATTTACAGGCCCCGGCAGGGTTAAATGTTTTGATTCACTTTCCAACGCGTAAAATTATTGAGACTTTTGAAGATGCAGTAGGGGGAAGTGGTAGTGCTTCGACTGTACAAGGACTTGTGAACTCGTTGACTTTACGTATTCCCGTAAAGACGGTTTCTAGTAATTATAATCTTGATCCTCCGCAATTTTTGCTGTTTATTCGTAAATCTGAGTTGCAAGAGTTTTTCGAAAAGAAAAAACTACCTGACAATGTGAATACATTTTATGCTAAGTATGATAGTGATGCCCATGTTTATAATTTTACGGGATTGAGGACCTTTATCAATAATATTATAGAAAAGAAACGGACGGGTACTGAAATCACAGATGCCGATGAGGAAATCGTTCTTGTACCGGTGTCTGTGTATAGCGAAACGGTATCTTCCGGTGGAAGTTATTACTATTATTCTTACAATGAGAAGGAGGTAGTTACCGATGTTGTTCCCTATATTTCTGCTCCATCATTGGCGTTGGTCGATGTAGATAACATTAAGTTGCGATTAACATATAGTAAACAGGATATGAAATAATTCTCTTTATATTTGAATACAGGAGGGAGAGATAAAATTTATCTCTCCCTCTTGTGTATTGTTGTGTTTAGTATTTTCATACATAGAAATCTCGTTAGTGATTTTCAAGGAAAACAGGAGAATGAATTTCTTTTTTTTTGTTTGGTAAGAAAAAAATAGAGAAAAAGAGTTGCGGTGTTTCTTTAAATATATTACCTTTGCACCGCAATTGCCACAATAGCTCAGTTGGTAGAGCATTTCATTCGTAACGAAAAGGTCCCGGGTTCGAGTCCCGGTCGTGGCTCAGGAAAAGAGATTCAACTTACTTTTCAAATAGTTGAATCTCTTTTCTTTTTATATAAAAGTTTGGAAATCATCATATATAGCTTTTACGATTGAGGTATAATCGAGTCTTTGATTGGCTTTGAAAGTTCTGTTGGTTATTCATGGGTATCGGTTTTGAGAGAACGAAAATAGTAAAAGCCTGTGTTTAGGGTAGATAAGGTAGAGGTGAATTTTTTTTGTAATTTTCTTAGGAAAGATGTTGCGTAGAAATAAAAAAAGATCTATCTTTGCCGTCGCAAAACAAAACTGGTGCGGTAGTTCAGCTGGTTAGAATACATGCCTGTCACGCATGGGGTCGCGGGTTCGAGTCCCGTCCGCACCGCAGTAAAGAGATAAAATTCTTTATAACCAATTAAAATGGTGCTTGTAGCTCAGTTGGTTAGAGCATCGGATTGTGGTTCCGAGGGTCGTGGGTTCGAGCCCCATCTAGCACCCCAAAAGAAAAGGCGAGAGTAAATAACTCTCGCCTTTTCTTTTAGAGGGAAGTCTCTCAAATGAGATATTACATTTCTCTCCTGTGTTGCGTTAGCGAAATTTTCGGCTGAGTCCTAAAAATATCAATGATTATACTTTTGTGAATGAGGGTTGGACTGGGTAAGGAGAAATAAAAAATTCTATTTCCCATTTTGTTTGGGCTAAACCTGTGTTTATATTTGTGGAATATAGGAGGTGTTTTTGCAAAAAAACTTAAACAAGTTCAGGTTTTTGCAGTTGACTTTCACTATATTTGTAAAATATAGGATGCGGTTCGGCAGAGTCAAATTGGAAATGTGATTTCCGTTTGCCTTTGCGCTCACCTTTCGCTATATTTGTCAAAACTAATCAAAGTATGGGACAAAATTTTGGATTTGTAAAAGTGGCAGCGGCGATTCCTCGTGTGGAGATAGCCGATTGTATATATAATGAGAGAGAAATATATAATCAGATAATAGAGGCTGTTCATCGAAATGTACAAATTATTGTTTTCCCGGAACTTTCTATAACAGCCTACACTTGTGGCGATTTATTCGGCCATACGCTTTTATTGGAACAGGCTCGAAAGGCTTTGTCTCTGTTGGTGGAGGAGACTAGCGATTATCCGATATTATGTATCGTGGGAATGCCTGTGGCTGCTGGGAATTGTTTATATAATTGTGCCGTAGTATTCCAATCGGGTAAAATATTGGGAGTCGTTCCCAAAAGCTATTTGCCCAATTATAAGGAATTTTATGAGGAACGTTGGTTTACTTCTGGTATTTCGGCAACGATCGATACTATTGAACTATGTGGTGATAGAGTTCCGTTCGGTACAGATTTATTGTTTGAGAGTGCGGGTGTTGTCGTGGGAGTAGAATTGTGCGAAGATTTATGGGTTCCTATACCTCCCAGTTCATATCTTGTACAGCAAGGTGCAGATATTATAGTAAATTTGTCGGCTACGAATGAGTTGATAGGGAAACACTCTTATCTTCTTTCTCTTGTCCGGCAACAATCGGCGAGGTGTGTGGCCGGATATGTTTATGCTTCGGCCGGATTCGGAGAGTCTTCCACCGATTTGGTATTTGCAGGGAATGGCCTTGTTGTAGAGAATGGTAGTATTCTTGCCGAATCGAAGCGTTTTTCTTCAACGCCTCAACTTGTAGTGAGTGAAATCGATGTGGAGCGGCTGCGTACGGAGAGAAGAGTGATGACTTCGTTTGCAAAGGGAGCTTGGGCACATGGCAGAGATGCACGTTTCATTCCGTTTGTCTTAAACGATATTCCATTGCGGTTGACCCGTAAGGTGGGGGCTTTCCCTTTTGTGCCTTCCGATTCGTTGGTCTTGAACGAACGTTGTGCCGAAATACTCGATATACAAAGTTCGGGGTTAGCCAAGAGGTTGGTACATACCCAAGCTCAAAGTGTGGTTCTCGGTATTTCGGGCGGTTTAGATTCGACATTGGCTTTGTTGGTCGCAGTCAGAACACTCGATAAACTCGGTTGGAATCGAGAGAAGATAATAGGTGTGACTATGCCGGGATTCGGGACGACAGGTCGTACCTATCATAATGCTATGATGTTAATGCGTTCGTTGGGTATAACTATTCGGGAAATTTCTATTCGGGAGGCTTGTGAGCTTCATTTTAAAGATATTGACCACGATATTTCAATCCAAGATATTACTTACGAAAATTCCCAAGCGCGGGAACGTACACAAATTTTGATGGATATAGCGAACCAGACCGGAGGATTGGTTATAGGAACCGGGGATTTGTCTGAATTGGCATTAGGTTGGGCCACATATAATGGCGATCACATGTCGATGTATGCTATCTCAACAAGTATTCCCAAAACTTTGGTTAAGTATTTGGTGAGCTGGGTTGCCGAGAATGAGCTGGTAGGTGAGGCCCGGGATACGTTGATCGATATTGTCAATACTCCTATTAGCCCAGAATTGATACCTGCCGATGAAAATGGAGAGATAAAGCAGAAGACCGAGGATTTGGTAGGTCCCTATGCTCTGCATGATTTTTTCTTGTATAATATGTTGCGATTCGGTTTCTCTCCTGCCAAATTATATTTCCTTGCCCAATATGCTTTCGAAGGGGTGTATGAGCCGGATACGATAAAAAAGTGGCTGAAAATATTCTGTCGGAGATTTTTTAATCAACAATTCAAGAGGTCGTGTCTTCCCGATGGTCCAAAGGTGGGAATGGTAAGTCTTTCTCCTCGAGGGGATTGGCGGATGCCTAGTGATGCGTCGAGTGCCATGTGGCAGAAAGAGTGTGACGAGTTATAATCTGTTTTTCCTGCTTACTGGTCGGTCTGAGGAATTTTTTCTTTGGATAAAGAGCTTTTTGTAGAAATTGTGTCGTTGGGTAATATTGTGTTCCGTGGAATAGAATCGGATTGTATATCTTTGGTTTTACCGTTGTTTTTGGGATTTTTTCTAAATAAGTCTCCCCAACGGTTAAAATCGTGACGCAACATGATCCCTACGCCTTGTGTCGTCAATGCCGATTTGATGTAATAATTGCGGTCGTTATAATGATTATAGGCCTTCAATCGTATCGTTCCGCTTTTATTCAGCAAATATTCCAAATCGAAATCTCCGATGAATGTATTGTTATTGACCGTGTTGTCTCTATATCCGAAGTTCCCATTGAAAATCAATCGATTGTTCAGTAGCTGGCTGGATAGGGCAAGCTCCACCTCCATATCGGAAAAATCACCTTTTTCACTACGGAAGTTTGGCGAAATATTCCAGTTTTCGCTTAATTGTCCCAGAATGTTACCTAATTGAGAGGATAAGGTCGAGGAAGCGACAGAGACAAGTTCGTTATTTCTACTTTGCCCCATATTCATGAAGTCCGGAGTGTAGAACCTATTCAAGGCCAATAGATAGATGATCTGACGGTTCATCATGTCGTTTGTACTGATGATACTACGTACCCGTCGGTCTACGTCTTGGGTCAAAGTAGGGAATGCTATGTCGAAGTTTAGGTCTGGTCGACGTACGTCTCCGGATACATTCAAAATAGTTTGTACGGGTACTGTCGTTCTTGATAATTCTTTGTCATTGGCGAAGTTTTCATCGAGATCGAGCAGATTGGCCGAAAGGGAGTAAATAGCCGATATATCCAAGTTGGTAGCCATAGGATCCCCGTGGAAAGATACCCGGCTTCCTTCTTTAATAGAGAAGTCTCGTGTAATGATATCTTGCAAGCTGAAATTGTAACTCCCTTTTTCCAAGACATAGGAACCATATAATTTTATATCGCCGTCCATTGAATTATATTCCAGTAATATACTGCCCTGACCGGTCGCTTTTATCATATCTCCGGTAGATTTGTCCATGATTAGGTTCATTTGGGCTTGGTTGGTTGCTTCTATTTGCAGATTTAAATTTAATGCACTACTGTTTTGTATTTTACTGTTCTCCATCATGCGGGCATTGTTCTTAATGACAATGCTATCGGCTTGGAGCTCTCCTATCTTTGTGTTCTGTTTTCCTGAATTGGTGAAAGTAATAAAGTCATAATCTCCGGCAGCTTCCGATCCTGATAGGACGAAGGTGAATTTCGACTGGTCTCCGGTGGACATATTTACGTCGATTTGGGTTTGTCCCGGACTTCCTTTTATCATAGTAGAGCCTGTCCCGTAAATGGTTCCATAATATATGGGGCTTTGCCTTTCTGTCATATCGTAGGACAGGAAATCTTGGGCTTCGGTTATGGCAATATCGTAACTTACATCTTTGAAATTATGATGTTCTATCCAACCCGAACCTTTTGCCGTATGTTTCAATTTATCATAAATCGTAACGTTGTCAAACCAAATACGGGTAGGGGATAAATGAATACTATCGGATAGATTGTACCGAGTGTTCAAATATTCAATACCGAAATCTAAATTTTCGACATAAGCATCACCGGTAACATTTAGGGCCTTGAATCTTCCGAAAAAGTCTATGTGTCCGCTGGCTATTCCCGATATGTCGCTCATAACGGTAGAAACAAATGGTCGAAGGAATGCAATATTCAATTTATCGGGATCGAACGAAAGAGAGAGAGAGTCTTTTGTCGGAAATATATATCCGTCGATATAAGTTTGTTTATCTTCTTTATTTTCGATGAACCCTTTCATGAGAATACCTTGATTGTCGTTATCCCACATGCTGAATAGATGTAAGTCCCCGAAGATCGCTTCATTGTAGGAGAAATCTTTTACATCGAATTGTTCAGTACTTAATCGAGGTGCGCCTGTCAATAGATGTGTAGCTAACAAATTTCCAGTAGCGTTACCCCCGAAAGTGACATTTTTTATATTGAGTGTACCGAAAATATAATCGAGGTCTACGTCGTTGAGTTCTATTTTCAATTCGTCTTCTTCTCGGTTGGAGGCGATACCGTCTATAAGTATATATTGGGGAGCATGTGATATTTCAAAATCATTGATTTCTATTTGTTTCTCACAATAGGAAATATCCGAAGGGCTCATTTGCCAAATAGTATCGTTGAAAATAAGAGTGGAAGGATTGATGTGAGTTTGTATTTGTAATTTATTCCCTTCGTGGGTTCGTGAAAAATGGGTCGATGTATTCAATTCTCCATAAAATGTCGATTGGGTGTCGTTATTCCAGTTGAGTACAAGGTCGAGACTGTCTCGATAGGCCTTGCTTCTAAGGCTCCATGTCGTTCGTATTTGTTTTTTATTGTAGGAGTTCGTTTCTATGAATAAAGCCATTTCGGTGGAATCTTTTCGTGCTGAAATGAATGCATCTTCGATATGACTTTTTTTATACCAGAGATGGGGAATCGTTCCGGTTATGAGGGCTGTGTTTCGGAGGCTATTCATTTCACCTTCGATAATAGCTCTATCTGTGAATGTAACAGGTAGTTCGAGCACTTGTGCCATGTGTATATTAGGCTCTACGGTAAATCTGAATTTAAAATTATTCGGTTGTTGATTTTTTTTGTGTTCTGTTTTTTTAGGTTGGTTCTCTTGGAATGGGAATATAGATGGAAGGGATTCCGATAACAGTGTTTGTAAAGATTTTTGTAGAGTAGAGAATTTGTAATTACCTTCAATCCAACCGTTAATATAGTCCGAAGTAACAGCTATACTTTGTGGAGTGTTTTGGTTATGAGCTTCTATATTGAATTTATTTAGTCTGAATGTATCGTCGTTGTTTGTAAAAGATAAACTATCGATAGATAAGAGGCCTTCTGCGTTGTCCAAATTGTTCCCTGTAAATTTGGCGACTACATTGAATCCTAACTTGGAATTTTTATACTTGGGCATTAGTTTTAAAGCCGATACATTGAGGTCTCGTGCCTGTAAGACGAGGTCGAATTCGGAGTCTTTATCTTTTAAGACAGAAAGACCATTGACTCGGAGTTTTCCATTCGGATCGTTAATTTCGATTATACCATTATATCGATTGTCCCCGAACTCACCGTTAAGCATGATGTTTTCGTAAGGATATCCTTTGTATTCAAAATAGCTGATTCCCCCGACCACTTTGCCGGTTGGGGCCTGATATTTGGCTTTTTTACTGTCGAGTTCGACTTTGAAAATAATTTCGCCATAAGGATTTCCTTCGGTGAATAGTCCATTTAGATTAAATTTTTTCGATTCTATCAATCCGCTGTATCGAGTCGTATTCAGACTATTGTTTTGGTTGATGGATATATCGGAATGAACAGAGCCGAGATCTGTTTCTAATGTTCCGCAGGCTGTCAGATTTTGGTTTTGGTTCGAGATATTACCGGTGAAATGAATTGTACCTAACCGGGAAATAGTTTTACATTGTTCTTCGGTTAGAAAAGGTAATTTGGAAGAAATATCGGCCAATCCCGAAGATGAAGCGTTTAATGTGATAGGGTCGCAGAGTATATCTCGTTTTTGTGGATTTGTTATGTTTTTCACGGATATTTGACTGTGAGCGATGATATCTTCTTTCCCGAAATTAAAATCAAAGGTATGGAAATATAGATTGTTTGGAGTTCCTGTCAGATGCATCGAAATGAGTATCGGAGTATTTATTTTTTCCAATACCGGGATAAAGGCAGCTATATCGCTGGGATTAATTAGGGATTTCGTTATCTGTAAAGAGAATCGTGTTTGGTCGTAGAAGTGTTCGGCCGAGAGTGTATCGGGCAGCGTGGCGATAATTGGTTTGATTTCGATACGGCTATGGGGTAATTGTATTTTGAAGTCAGATAACCTTGCTTGTTGTCGGTTGGCTTCGAATTTAAATTGTAGACGATTTAAAGAAAAACCCGATTGCTCGTCGAATCCCAATCGCTTGATGGAGATATTTACCGAGTCTTCCGATAGTGCTTTGATAGATAGTTTTGACAATAAGTTTCTCAAATCGATATGGTTCGGGTCGAATTGTCCGCGTCGTATGGGTGCGGATAATATGTCGTATTTGATTTTTCCACGGCGTATGATCGCATTGTTTATTTTGAAATTTATTTTCTTTTTCGGTGTATTCTTATCGCTTTTGAAAGCGTCGATAATAAATTGCAGGTTTGTTTCAGAGCTTGGAGTCTCTTTTTTTATGCGGGCATCCAGACCGAATAGCTGTATATTCGTGAAAACCAATTCTCGATCGACGAGTAAATCTGAAAGGGAGATACCGGCCGATATTTTATTGGCATATAATAAAGTGTCTCCATTTAAGTCGGGTATATATGCACCGAACAGCTCTAACTTATTGAATGGTGATATTTGTATTCGGTCGATAGTTATGTTTGTATCTAAAAGTGCGGATAGCTCTTTTATGCCGATGTACCTGACTTTATCCTGTATGTTGGGAATAGATAACAAGATATAGCCAAGTGTATATATCGCTATGATAGAGAATATAACGATATGCACAAATATCCGAAATGCAGAATAGATTTTCCTCATCTTTATAAGTATGCAAAAGTAGTGTTTCCTTTTGAAAGTAGCGATAGGATGCTTGGCTTTTCTTTTTTATTAATGTATGAAATAATTATAAAAGTCAAATGGTTTTACCGATGAAATATGTACTTTTGCAGACCTTGATTTGATGAAGGATTGAAAGGAGTAAATGTATATGAGCATAACTATTTTAGGTATAGAATCTTCGTGTGACGATACTTCTGCCGCAGTTATTCGCGATGAGGTCATGCTGTCGAATGTGATTGCTAGTCAAGCGGTTCACGAGGCTTATGGAGGGGTTGTTCCTGAATTGGCATCTCGGGCGCACCAACAGAATATTATTCCGGTTGTGTCGGAGGCTTTAAAACGTGCGGGGGTGACTCCGGAGGATTTGAGTGCGGTGGCGTTCACCAGAGGCCCCGGACTTATGGGGTCTTTGCTCGTCGGAACTTCTTTTGCCAAAGGTTTTACGACAGCATTGAATATTCCTCTCGTCGATGTCAATCATTTGCAAGCTCATGTTATGGCTCATTTTATCAAACGGTCTCCCGATGATAACACTCAGCCTTCCTTCCCGTTTTTGTGTTTACTCGTTTCGGGAGGAAATTCGCAAATCATTAAAGTAGAGTCTTATAATGAAATGACTGTTATCGGACAAACGATAGACGATGCTGCCGGTGAAGCTTTTGACAAATGTGCCAAAGTAATGGGATTGCCTTATCCGGGAGGCCCGGTTGTAGATAGGTTGGCGAAGGAAGGGAATCCCAAAGCGTTTGTACTAAGCAAACCTCACATACCCGGTTTTGATTATAGTTTCAGTGGACTGAAAACCTCCTTTTTATATTTATTGAGAGACAAAATAAAAGAAGACCCCGATTTCATCGAAAAAAATAAGTGTGACTTGTGCGCATCGTTGCAGACTACGATTGTGGACATTTTGATGGACAAACTTTATAAGGCCGTTAAACAAACTGGAATAAAGCATGTGGCTGTTGCAGGGGGCGTTTCGGCGAACTCCGCTGTGAGGGCTGCTTTTGAAGATTATGCCCGAAAGTACGGTTGGACAGTTTATCTGCCGCCCTTCTCTTTTACGACCGATAATGCAGCTATGGTGGCTATTACGGGTTATTATAAATATTTGGATAAAGAATTTTGTGATATAGCGAAGGCTCCTTTTGCCCGGGTTGAATTATAAATACGAATGAAATGAATGTCGAGATTATTGTTATCGGCGATGAGTTGTTGATCGGACAGGTGACCGATACGAATTCTGGGTGGATTGCTCGGGAGCTGAATCATATAGGGTGGGAAGTTACCGAGATAACGACAGTTAGAGATAGGTCTCGGGAAATAACCGATGCTCTGAATAGCTCGTTCGGTAGGGTCGATGTCGTTTTGATGACCGGTGGATTGGGCCCGACGAAGGACGATATTACAAAGCAGACTCTTTGTGATTATTTCGGTGGAAAGTTGGTCTTCGACGAATCGGTATTTGCCAATGTGGAAGCCATTTTTCGTCGTCGTAAATTGACGATGAATGACAGTACGCGCAATCAAGCCTATGTTCCTAATGTGTGTACAGTTATTCAAAATTCCGTGGGGACGGCTCCTGTCATGTGGTTTGAAAGAAATGGCAAGGTATTGGTGTCTATGCCGGGTGTCCCGACAGAAATGAAGACCGTCATGAAAGAGGCGGTTATAAGTCGTTTGAGGGAGTATTTTCAAGATCATTCGTCTATCTTGCATCGCACTTGTTTAGTGAAAGATTTTACGGAATCGAGGTTGTCCGAAACTTTATCCGACTTTGAAGCGCAATTGCCGGCGTGTATCAAACTTGCCTATTTGCCTACGCCGGGAGTGATTCGGTTGAGACTGACTGCTCGTGGCGATGAAGAGTCATATTTGCAGAAGATTATCGATGATGAGTTTTTTAAATTGAGGACTATATTGGGTAGCCATCTGTTTTGTGGTTCGGATACAACTCTCGCAGGAGCATTAGGGTCGATATTAACCGAAAGAGGAGAAACGTTGGCGACAGCCGAAAGTTGCACGGGAGGAAATATAGCTCATGAAATAACAAGGGTAGCGGGTAGTTCGGTCTATTTTAAAGGTAGTGTCGTGGCTTATTCCAACGAGGTGAAAGCACGCGTTTTGAATGTGTCGTCGGAGACATTATCGGGTTTTGGCGCTGTGAGTAGGGAGACCGTCTTGCAAATGGTATCGGGGGTACAAAGATTGTTGTCTTCCGATTGTGCGATAGCGACTTCTGGAATAGCAGGTCCAGGTGGAGGTAGCGTTGAGAAACCGGTAGGAACGGTGTGGATTGCAGTTCGGTATGGCGAGCGAAGCGAGGCTGAATGTTTTTGTTTCGAAGGCGATAGAGAGCAAGTAATTGCACGTGCGACCCAATCGGCTTTGTTGATGTTGATACAACTGATGACAAAATAGAACTGAATAAAAAAGTTCCGATTTTAATACCTTAAAAATTTGGAACATATTTCTAAAATGCTTTACTTTGCACTCTGTTTGCGAAAGCAGTAAGAAAAAACAAATAAAATAATAGATAGCGATGTCAAAGATTTGTCAAATTACAGGAAAAAAAGCAATGGTTGGCAACAACGTTTCGCACTCAAAAAGAAGAACGAAAAGAAGATTTAATGTCAACCTCTTTACAAAGAAATTTTATTGGGTAGAACAAGATTGTTGGATCACGCTTACACTTTCGGCTGCCGGTCTTCGTACAATCAATAAAATGGGATTAGATGCAGCTATCAAGCAAGCTGCCGGAAATGGGTATTTAACAGAAATAAAAATGTTATATTAAGATATGGCAAAGAAAGCAAAAGGTAATAGGGTTCAAGTAATTCTTGAATGCACGGAACACAAGGCGAGTGGTATGCCCGGAACATCGCGTTATATTACTACTAAGAACAGAAAAAATACCACAGAAAGATTGGAGTTGAAAAAATACAATCCCATCTTGAAAAGAGTTACTGTACATAAAGAAATAAAATAAGGAAGGATTGAACCATGGCAAAGAAAACAGTTGCATCGTTGCAAAAAGGCGAAGGCCGTACTTATTCTAAGGTGATAAAAATGGTAAAATCGCCGAAAACAGGGGCTTATACTTTCCAAGAGGAAATGGTTCCGAATGACGCAGTTAAAGATGTACTTAGTAAGTAAGTCATAATTAGCGTAATATAAAGAAACTTTCTTATACGAAATGTGTAAGGAAGTTTTTTTTTACCATGATAATTTTATAGCTTTGCATATCCACCGGGTAGCTGCTTACAGTTACTTTTCTTAAAAATTTTATATATGGGATTGTTTGATTTCTTTTCGAAAGAGAAAAAGGAAACCTTGGATAAGGGATTATCTAAGACCAAAGAGGGCGTATTTTCCAAGTTAGCGCGTATTGTTGCCGGGAAGTCACAAGTCGATGAGAATATATTGGACGATTTGGAAGAAGTATTGATCACGTCTGATGTCGGAGTGGAAACTACACTTCGTATTATAGACCGAATAGAGAAACGGGTGGCTCGTGACAAATACATAAATACGAACGAATTAAACTCAATTCTCCGGGAAGAAATCACAGCGTTGCTAACCGAAAACGATGTTGAGGATGCCGGTGAATTTTCTGTCCCCGAAGGGAAAAAACCGTATGTAATCATGGTTGTCGGGGTGAATGGTGTAGGCAAGACTACAACTATCGGTAAGTTGGCATATCAATATAAAAAGAGAGGGAATAGTGTTTATTTGGGAGCTGCCGATACGTTTCGTGCCGCTGCGGTCGAGCAGTTGATGATATGGGGTGAACGGGTTGGAGTCCCTGTCGTGAAACAAAAAATGGGAGCCGATCCGGCATCCGTGGCGTTCGATACGTTGAGTTCGGCGAAGGCGAATAATGCCGATGTGGTAATTATCGATACGGCAGGTCGTTTGCATAATAAATTGAATTTGATGAACGAGTTGACCAAAATAAAGAAAGTAATGGAGAAAATCGTTCCCGGTGCTCCTCATGAAATCTTGTTAGTATTGGACGGCTCCACAGGACAGAATGCTTTTGAGCAAGCCAAGCAGTTTACTGCCGCGACCGAGGTGAACGAGTTGGCCATAACGAAACTCGATGGTACGGCCAAAGGTGGTGTGGTCATAGGTATATCCGATCACTTTAAGATACCGGTTAAGTACATAGGGCTGGGTGAAGGCATGGAAGATTTGCAGGTGTTCCGCCGTAAGGAATTTGTGGACTCGTTGTTCGGAGATTGATATTCGTGAGTTTTTAGGATAGACGGCTGGGTGGTCTTGCAAAGGCTTCATAGCCGTATTTTTGTGTAATGACAATGATAAAAAATAGCGTTGATATTATTACGTTGGGTTGTTCGAAAAATTTGGTGGATTCCGAACGATTGATGCATCGTTTCGCAGAAGCCGGTTATAAGGTGAGACATGATCCTGAAAAAGTTTCGAGTGAGTTTGTCGTAGTGAATACTTGCGGCTTCATTGGAGATGCCAAAGAAGAATCTATCGAAATGATTTTACAAATGGTCGAGGCTAAAAAAGCTCATAAGATACATCATCTTTATGTGATGGGCTGTTTGTCTCAACGTTATCGGGAGGAATTGGAAACCGAGATACCCGAGGTAGATAAGTTTTATGGAAAATTCGACTGGACTGATTTGTTGACGGATTTGGGATCGCGAATTTCCGAGGAGAAAGATTTCGGGCGCATACTGACAACTCCGCCTCATTATGCCTATGTGAAAATTGCCGAAGGTTGTAATCGATTTTGTTCTTATTGTGCTATTCCTTTAATTACTGGGCGCTTCGTTTCTTATCCTATGGAACAGTTGCTTGATGAGGTGAAGAGCTTGGTTTCGCAGGGCGTGAAAGAGTTTCAGATTATTGCTCAGGATTTATCTTCCTATGGGCTTGATTTGTACGGGAAATTGAAATTACCGGAGTTAATCGATCGCATGGCGCAGATTCCGGGTGTGAAGTGGATACGGTTGCACTATGCTTATCCGTCACAATTCCCTTATGAGATATTACCTGTTATACAGCGTCATGATAATGTTTGCAAATATCTCGATATCGCATTGCAGCATATCAGTGACCATGTGTTGGTAGATATGCGTCGGCATGTGACGAAGCAGGAGACTTATGATTTGTTGAAACGCATACGAACGGAAGTCCCCGGCATACATATTCGTACGACATTGATGGTGGGATACCCCGGTGAGACCGATGAGGATTTCGAGGAATTAAAGGAGTTTGTTCGGGAGGCTCGTTTCGAGCGTATGGGAGCGTTTGCCTATTCCGAAGAAGAGGGTACTTATGCGGCCAATCATTTTCCCGACTCTATCCCGGAGGAAGTGAAACAGGCCCGACTCGACGAGTTGATGGCATTGCAAGAAGAAATAGCACTTGAAAGCAATGCTTCAAAGGTAGGTCAAATATTTGATGTGATAGTCGATCGGGAAGAGGAGGACTATTATGTGGGGCGTACGGAGTACGATTCTCCCGAGGTCGATCCCGAGGTGCTTATTGCAAAAGATCGCTTTCTGACTGTTGGAGATTTTTGTCGGGTAAAAGTCGTCGAAGCTCTGCCTTTTGAGCTTATGGCTGTTCCCGTGGAGTTGGATTGAAAAGTCGGTGCAATATGGCGAAAGAGGTTGATTCTATACATTTACTATCTTGTGCTATTGAGGCGAGTTTGGGGAATGATTTTCCGGCTTTCGCTTTTCGTCTGCCGGGCGAAGATGGTTTTTATTGGGGGGCCTGTGAGCCTGATAGACTTATGACTCTTGCCGATGGCGTTTTTCCGGAAAGACAGGAGGGCTTCTTTTTCGCACCTTTTGAAGAAGGCGAGTTGCCTCGTTACTTTTTCCCTGTGAAAATACAACGGGCCGAAGAGATCAGTTTGGAGGCGTTGAATTATGGGGCGGGACAAACTTTGGCAAATTTGGAGATAAAACCGGTAGATAGTTCTTTTGAACAGTATGAAAAACAAGTAAATACGCTTGTTGCAGCAATGTCTCGTAAAGAGATAAAAAAGGCTGTTCTTTCCCGCACCGTTACATTGAACCGTCCGGTAGTTTCCGATGGGCAGCTGTTTTTTCGACTGGCTGCAAAATACGATTCGGCTTTTGTTTCGTGGGTCAATGTGCCCGGTATAGGACGATGGATAGGAGCTACGCCCGAAACATTGCTTGATTGTGACGGAGTGTCGTTGACTACGATGGCTCTCGCAGGTACGCGAAAGGCGGGAGCGAAGGAGCCGTGGGGACAAAAAGAACAAGAGGAGCAACAAATTGTGACCGATTATATATCGAAGGTATTTAGAGATAAAGGTCTCGAACCGATTATCGGTGAGCGGTTTTCTCGCAAGGCAGGACAGGTGGAACATCTGTGTACGCCTATTTCTCTGAAAGTCGGTTCGGCAAACGGGAGATTGGCCGAGATATTGTCGGTGCTTCACCCTACGCCGGCTGTGGGTGGGTATCCCAAAGAACTTGCGATGGAATGGATTCGTCGAGTAGAACCGCATGAGCGCAGATATTATGGCGGTTATTTGGGCCCTATGTTTGGTGAGCATGTTCGTTTGTTCGTCAATCTTCGGTGCATGGAAGTAGACGATTCCCGATTGAGATTGTATGTCGGCGGAGGTTTGACCGATAAATCGGACCCGGAAAGTGAGTGGAAAGAAACCGAGGCGAAAGCGCAGACTTTGCTGTCGATTATCAATGGTTATAAGTAGAGTGAATATGAAAACGACCGATAAACAGGGCTGTAATATTCTTGTCGCACTTTTGGCGGAACATGGTGTAAAGCGTGTCGTTCTATCGCCCGGATCGAGAAATGCTCCTTTATTAATGGCATTTTCGCGTACACCCGATATACAGGACTATGTCGTTGTCGATGAACGTACAGCGGCTTTTATGGCATTGGGTATGTCGCAACGTAGCGGTGAACCTGTGGCATTGGTTTGTACATCGGGAACAGCGTTACTCAATTATGCGCCGGCTGTTGCCGAGGCCTATTACCAACATATTCCGTTGATAGTTATTTCGGCGGATCGTCCTATGGAGTGGATCGATCAGGACGATAGTCAAACATTGCGGCAGTACGGCGCTTTGTCTCACTTTGTGAAACGTTCGTATAATTTACGGGCGGAACTGTCTTTGCCGATGGACGGGTGGTACTTCAATCGTTGTATAAACGACGCTTTGTTAACGTCATTGTCGGGAGAAAAGGGCCCTGTTCATATTAATATCGCTGTTTCCGAGCCGCTCACGCAAGAAATGGATATGCCTTCCGTACGGGAGCGTTTTGTTACTCGCATACCTTCGTCGAGCATTCCCGATGAGCATTCTATGAAACTTTTGTGCGATGAGTTTATGTCGGCTCGAAAGGTGTTGGTTTTAGTGGCTTTCTCACAGCCTGACGAGCAGTTGAGTCAAGCTCTTTTACGTTTAGCGGAATTGCCGCAGGTTGTCGTTCTTACCGAAAGCATAGCCAATGTGAGGGGGAAGAATTTGATACCTACGATCGATAGGGTTTATTCGGTAATCGATAAAGCGGAATGGGAAGATTATGCACCCGATTTGCTCATTACATTAGGCGGATCATTGGTGTCGCGTATGATAAAGGCTTTTTTACGGCAGCATAAGCCCAAGTTGCATTGGCGTATATCACAAGGCGATCATGTAATAGATACGATG